>Ga0255338_1000192_pt1 | contig 247558 bp, 232 predicted proteins | sample MeOH1_35cm_T4_19_FD_203715 | JGI IMG/M metagenome (GOLD analysis project Ga0255338, IMG submission 203715) | Sandy soil microbial communities from University of British Columbia, Vancouver, Canada - MeOH1_35cm_T4_195 | ecosystem: Engineered > Artificial ecosystem > Sand microcosm >... | reverse complement strand
CTTTTCGGTGGTCGGGTCGGCGTTGAGGTCGACGCCCAGCAGGCGGACGTTCTGGACCACCACATGGGAGACCCAGGTGCGATCGGGCCCGTTCGGCGTGGCGTCGCGCACCAGCATCACGTCCACGCGGTCGCCGGGCAGGGCGTGGCCGCCCACGCCGCTGGAGTCGTCCACCCGCAGCGTATAGGCGCGCATCCCGTCGGCCAGCTCGGCCGCCACGGTCGGCCTGGCCCCGGGGCCGGAGATCTTGGCCGGCAGGACCGGCTCGCGCGCGGCGATCGGGGTCAAGGCTACGGGCGGCTTGCCGGCGTCGGCGCCCAGCACCTGCTGGATGGTCTGGAAGGCGCCCTCGGGGACCATGTTGGCCGGGGCCTGGACGAGGGTCAGCATGCCGGCTTCCAGCCGGTCGCCGTACTTGATCGGCCGGGCGGCCACGACCACCGAGACGCCCTTCACCTGCGGCGCGGCGGCCGCGCTCCTGGCCGCGCCGCCGTTGGGCAGCACGGTCTTGGCGACGACCAGCGCGCCGAGGCCGAGCACGGCCGACGCCGCGAGGCTGACGATGGTGATGACCCGCATCCGATCCGACTCTCAGGAGAGTTTCTTCTTTGAGATCGTGAGGTTAACGGGCGGGGACTTGCGATATCCCCAACAAACCTGGTGAACGGCCGGAAAGCATATTGCGGGCCGCGGCGGTTGCCCGACGCTGGGTGAGCCTGGGATAACGCTCCCGCATCGCTGGGAGGATGGATGTACGACCTCTTGAAGGGCCTGCGCGTCGTCGAGGGCGCCGCGTTCGTGGCCGCGCCCACCTGCGGCCTCTACCTCGCCCAGATGGGCGCCGAGGTGATCCGGTTCGACAACATCGGCGGCGGGCCCGACTTCCGGCGCTGGCCGCTCGCCGACAACGGCATGAGCCTCTACTGGGAGGGCCTCAACAAGGGCAAGAAGTCGGTCGCCATCGACCTTTCCCGCCCCGAGGGCCGCGAGATCGCCCAGGCCCTGGCGGCCGCGCCGGGCGATGACGCAGGCTTGTTCGTCACCAATTTCCCGGTGGACGGCTTCCTCTCGTACGAGACGCTGAAGAAGCTGCGCCGCGACCTGATCTGCGTGCGCGTCATGGGCTGGGCCGACGGCTCCCAGGGCATGGACTACACGATCAACTCGGCTATCGGCCTGCCGCAGATGACCGGCCCCGTGGACGATCCCCGGCCGGTGAACCACGTGCTGGCCGCCTGGGACCTGCTGACCGGCGCCTACTGCGCTTTCACCCTCGTTTCGGCGCTGCTGGCGCGCCACCGGACGGGCGAGGGCCGCGAGATCCGCGCGCCGCTTTCCGACATCGCCGCCACGACCCTGGCCAACCTGGGCTTCACGGCGGAAACGATGCTGGCGGGCCATCAGCGTCCCCGGATGGGCAACGACGTCTACGGCGCCTTCGGCCGCGACTTCACCACCCGCGACGGCCAGACCCTGATGCTGCTCGCCATCACGCCCCGGCAGTGGTCCAAGGCCCTGGAGGCCCTGGGCCTGAAGGAGGCCGTGGCGGCCCTGGAGGCCGAGCTCGGCGTCTCGTTCGCCGCCGACGAGGGCCTGCGCTTCACCCACCGCGCCCGGCTCTATCCGCTGTTCGAGCGCGCGTTCGCGGGCAAGGCGCTGGCGGAGATCGCGCCGGCCTTCGACGCGGGCGGCGTCACCTGGGGGACCTACCAGCCCCTGGAGGCCGCCCTGGCCGACCCGCGCCTCTTCAAGGACAACCCGGTGTTCCAGGACGTGCGCCATCCCAGCGGCCTCATCTATCCGGCGCCCGGCGCGGCGGCCACGATCCCGCAGGACGCGCGGCGCCCCGTGGCCCCAGCTCCGACGCTGGGCCAGCACACCGACGAGGTCCTGGCCGAGGTCCTGGGCCTGAGCGCCGCCGAGATCGGGCGCCTGCACGATCAGGCCGTGGTGGCCTGACGGCGGCTGGCGCGGTCGGCCGCCTCACCCCATGTGAAGCTTCGACAGACGCGGAGCTTGGGACATGGCGAGGGCGGCGAGGACTTCGGCGACGGAGTCTCCTGGAATTTGGCTGGCGGCGGGCAAGCGGACGCCCTTCGCCCGGGTGAACGGGGCGCTCGCCCGCTACGACGCCCTGGAGCTGTCGGTCCCGGTGGTGAAGGCCATGCTGGCCGAGGGCGAGCGGCCCGACCTCGCCATCTGGGGCGCGGTGATCCCGAGCCTGATGTGGAGCAACCTGGCGCGCGAGGTGCTGCTGGACGCCGGCGCCGACGCCTCGATCCCGGCCTTCACCACCGTCATGGCCTGCTCCACCAGCATGGCGGGGGCCTTCCAGGCCGCCGGCATGCTGGACGACCGGGGCCGCAGCCTGGCCCTGGTGGGCGGCGCCGAGAGCATGAGCCGGGTGCAGGTGGGGCTCAGTCCCGAACTCTCCGACGATCTGCGCCGGCTGCTGGACGCCCGCGACCTGAAGGCCCGGTTCGCGGCCCTGGGCGCGACCCGGCTCTCGGACATCCGCCTGCATATCCCCCGGGTGGTGAACCGGGTCACGGGCAAGAGCATGGGCGAGCACACCGAGGAGATGGCCAAGGGCTGGTCGATCTCGCGGACCGAGCAGGACGAGCTGGCGCTGGCCAGCCATCGCGGCGCGGCCAAGGGCTGGGGCTCGGGCTTCTTCGACGACCTCGTGATCCGCCTGCCCGAGGTGACCAAGGACACCACCGTCCGGCCCGACACCAGCCTGGAGAAGCTGGCCAAGCTCGCCCCGTCGTTCGACCGGACCAGCGGTCAGGGCACGCTCACGGCCGGCAACTCCAGCCCGCTCACCGACGGCGCGGCGGGCCTGTGGGTGGCCACCGACAAGGGCCTGGAGCGCCTGCCGGCCCACCTGCCGCGCGTGCGGCTGGTGGACTACGAGATCAACGCCATCGACCTCAGGAACGAATACCTGCTGATGGCGCCGGCTTACGGCATCCCGCGCCTCTTGGCCCGCAACGGCCTGACCTATGACGACGTCGGCCTCTGGGAGATCCACGAGGCCTTCACCGCCCAGGTCGCCACCCACATCAAGGCCCTGGAGGACGAGGCTTTCGTCCGCGACAAGGCCGGCGTGGCGGCCAAGCTCGGCCGGTTCCCGCGCGAGCGGATGAACCCCAACGGCGGCTCCACGGCGCTGGGCCATCCGTTCGGCGCCACCGGCGCGCGCATCCTGTCCCAGGCGGTGAAGGAGCTGGCGGCCATGCCGGCCGGAACCTGGGCCCTCGTCTCGATCTGCGCCGACGGCGGGCAGGGGACCATGGCCCTGCTGCGGAACTAGAGCGCGTCGTTGCGGGCCAGGTGGGCCCGGACCAGGGCGACGTAGGCGTCCGGATGGGTCGAGGGCAGGGCGTGGCCCGCGCCGGGGATCACCTTCAGCTCGCCCTTGGGGATCCTCGCCACGAGGGGCTTCAGCACGTCGGCGGTCATCTCGTCGTACTCGCCGGTCACCACCAGGGTCGGCGCGGCGATGCGGGGGAGCAGCGGCTCGCCGTCGTAGGTCTTGAGCAGGCCCGTCGCCCGGATCTCGCCCGGCCCCCACATGCCCAGATAGACGCGGCCGTTGGTCTTGCGGACCAGGCCGTCGCGATAGGCCAGCACATAGTCGGCCCGCGGGCCCCGGCTCAGATAGGCGGCGTAGAACGTCTCCATCGCCTTGGCGTACTCGGGGCTGTCGGTGGTGCCGGCCGCCTCGTGCGCGCCCACGACCTTCTGGATATCGGGCGGCAGCTTGGCGAGCTGGGCGGTGGTGCTGGCCTCCCAGCTCCGCGTCGAGATCAGCGGGCTGCCCAGGGTGGCGCTGAGCAGGCCGCCGGGCTGGCGGGCGGCGTACTCCAGGGCGATGGTCGAGCCCCAGGAATGGCCCACCAGGTGCAGGCGCTGGAGGCCCAGCGCCGCGCGGATGGCGTCCACTTCCGAGACGTAGCGTTCCACGGTCCAGTTGGCCGGATCGTTCGGCCGGTCCGACAGGCCCGCGTCGAGCTGGTCGTAGAGGATCACCGCCCGCTCGCCGGCCATCGCGAGCGCGCCCAGGAAGTAGGCGTGGTTCGAGCCCGGCCCGCCGTGGGCGAAGACCACGGGCGCGCGCGGCCCCGCAAGGTCGCCGTTCACCCGGACGTAGATACCCCCGCCGCGCACGGGCACGCGCAGCTCGCGGTCGGGCGGGGGCGGGGTCCAGCCCTGGCCGATGGCCGCCGTGGGCGCCAGCGCCGCGCCGCTGAGGCCCAGGAGGAAGCTGCGGCGGTCGAGCGGCATGGCGGGCCCTTCCTCAGTCGGCGGCGGCGAGGCGGACGAGGAGCGTCCCTTCGCTCACCTGGGCGCCCAGGCTGGCCGCCACCTCCTCGACCTTGCCGTCGAAGGGGGCCGAGAGCGCGTGCTCCATCTTCATGGCCTCCAGCGTCACCAGCGGCTGGCCCTTCACGACCGAGTCGCCCGCCTTGACCGAGACCTGGGTCACCTTGCCCGGCATGGGCGCGCGCACCTGGCCGTCGCCGGCGGCGGAGGGGTCGAGGTCGGCGGCGGGCGGGTGGTCCCGGAAGGCGAAGGCCTCGCCGGCCTCGAAGACCACGATCTCGCCCTCCTCGCCGATCAGCACCGAGCGGTCGGGGGCGTCGGGCAGGCTGTCGCAGATCACCGCCTGGCCGTTCGCGAACAGGCGCACCCCGGTCTGGGGCTCGGCGTTGAGCCGGAAGCCGAACAGGCCCTTCCACGGATCGTCGGCCTCGCCCTCCTTGAGGTTCAGCGTGGCGGCGTCGGCGGCGGCCGATAGCGCGGCGGGCGAGGGCTCGGGCGGGGCGACCAGGGCGTCCAGCCGCCGCTCGATGAAGCCGGTGTCCACGTCGCCGGCGATGAAGTCCGGCTCCTCCAGGCAGCGGGCCAGGAAGCCGGCGTTGGTCTTGACCGGCCAGACCTCGACCTCGTCGCAGGCCTCGGCGAGCTGCGACAGGGCCGCCTCCCGCGTGGGCCCATGGGCCACCAGCTTGGCGATCATCGGATCGTAGAAGGGCGTGACCTCCGAGCCCTCCTCCACGCCGGAATCGGCGCGGACGAACTCGGGCAGGCGGAAATGCTCCAGCGGCCCGATCGAGGGCAGGAAGCCGGTGGCCGGGGTCTCGGCGTAGAGGCGGGCCTCCACGGCGTGGCCGGTCAGGGTGATCTCGTCCTGGCGCAGCGGCAGGGGCTCGCCCTGGGCCACGCGGATCTGCCACTCCACGAGGTCGAGGCCGGTGACCATTTCGGTGACCGGGTGCTCCACCTGCAGGCGGGTGTTCATCTCCATGAACCAGATGCGGTCGGGGCGCAGGCCCTGGCTGGCGTCGGCGATGAACTCCACGGTGCCGGCGCCGACGTAGTCCACGGCCTTGGCCGCGCGAACGGCGGCGGCGGTGACGGCCTCGCGCGTGGCGTCGTCCATGCCGGGCGCGGGGGCTTCCTCGATGACCTTCTGGTGGCGGCGCTGCAGCGAGCAGTCGCGCTCGAACAGGTGGACCACCTCGCCCTGGGAATCCCCGAACACCTGGACCTCGATGTGGCGCGGGCGGGTGATGTAGGTTTCGAGCAGCACGCGGTCGTCGCCGAAGGCGGCCTTGGCCTCGCGCTTCGCGGCCGCGAGGGCGGCGGCGAAATCCTCGGCCTTCTCGACCTTGCGCATCCCCTTGCCGCCGCCGCCGGCCACGGCCTTGATCAGCACCGGATAGCCGATGCGGTCGGCTTCCCGCTTCAGCGTGTCCTCGTCCTGGTCCTCGCCCAGGTAGCCGGGCGTCACCGGCACGCCGGCCTTGGCCATCAGGGCCTTGGCGGCGTCCTTCAGGCCCATGGCGCGGATCGCGCTGGGGGGCGGGCCGATCCAGGTGAGGCCGGCCTTCGCGACCGCCTCGGCGAACTCGGCGTTCTCGGACAGGAAGCCGTAGCCCGGGTGGATCGCGTCGGCGCCGGCCGCCTTGGCCGCGGCGATGATCCTCTCCGGGACCAGGTAGCTCTCGCGGGCGGCCGCGGGGCCGATGTGGACGGCGGCGTCGGCCTCGCGCACGTGCGGCGCCTCGGCGTCGGCGTCCGAGAAGACGGCCACGGTCGACAGGCCCATGCGGTGGGCGGTGGCGAAGACGCGGCGGGCGATCTCGCCGCGGTTGGCGACGAGGATGGAGCTGATCTTGGCCATGCGGGTCACATCCGGAAGACGCCGAAGCGCGTCTCGGGGATCGGGGCGTTCAGGGACGCGGAGATGGAAAGGCCCAGCACGTCGCGGGTCTGGGCCGGGTCGATGACCCCGTCGTCCCACAGCCGGGCGGTGGCGTAGTAGGGGTTGCCCTCGTCCTCGTACTTCTGGCGGATCGGGGCCTTGAAGGCCTCCTCCTCTTCCGCGCTCCACTTGCCGGCGTCGCGGTGGACTGTGGCGAGCACCGAGGCGGCCTGCTCGCCACCCATCACGCTGATGCGGCTGTTGGGCCAGGTCCACAGGAAGCGCGGGGAATAGGCCCGGCCGCACATGCCGTAGTTGCCGGCGCCGAACGAGCCGCCGATCAGGACGGTGAACTTGGGGACCTCCACCGAGGCGACGGCCGTGACCAGCTTGGCGCCGTCCTTGGCGATGCCGCCGGCCTCGTAGCGGCCGCCGACCATGAAGCCCGAGATGTTCTGAAGGAAGACGAGCGGGATCTTCCGCTTGGCCGCGAGTTCGATGAAGTGGGCGCCCTTCAGCGCGCTCTCCGAGAAGAGGACGCCGTTGTTGGCCAGGATCGCCACCGGGAACCCCCAGATCCGGGCGAAGCCGCAGACCAGGGTCGTGCCGTACAGCGCCTTGAACTCGTCGAAGTGGCTGCCGTCGACGATGCGGGCGATCACCTCGCGCACGTCGTAGGGCGCGCGCACGTCCGGCGGCACGATGCCGTACAGCTCCTCCGGGTCGTAGGCCGGCGGCTCGGGCGGGGCCAGCGTCAGGTCCAGACGCTTGGTGGTGTTCAGGTTGGCGACGATGGTCCGCACGATGGCCAGCGCATGCTCGTCGTCGCGGGCCACGTGGTCCACGACGCCCGAGCGGCGGCCGTGGGTGTCGGCGCCGCCCAGCTCCTCGGCGGTGATGATCTCGCCCGTGGCGGCCTTCACCAGCGGGGGGCCGCCCAGGAAGATCGTGCCCTGATTGCGGACGATCACCGTCTCGTCGCTCATCGCCGGGACGTAGGCGCCGCCGGCCGTGCACGAGCCCATGACGCAGGCGATCTGGGCGATGCCTTCGGCGCTCATCCGGGCCTGGTTGTAGAAGATGCGGCCGAAGTGCTCGCGGTCTGGGAAGACCTCGGCCTGGTGGGGCAGGTTCGCCCCGCCTGAGTCCACCAGATAGACGCAGGGCAGACGGTTCTGGAGCGCGATCTCCTGGGCCCGCAGGTGCTTCTTCACGGTGATGGGGAAGTAGGCCCCGCCCTTTACCGTGGCGTCGTTGGCGACGACCATCACCTCGCGGCCCGACACCCGGCCGATGCCGGTGATGACGCCGGCCGCCGGGGCCTCGTCGTCGTACATGCCGAAGGCGGCGAGCCCGCCGACCTCCAGGAACGGCGAGCCGGGATCGAGCAGGCGCATCACCCGGTCCCGGGGCAGCAGCTTGCCGCGCGCGGTGTGGCGCTTGCGCGACTCGGCCGGGCCGCCCAGGGCCGCCTCGCCGCTCCGCTGGCGCAGCTCCTCGACGAGGGCCAGGTTCACGGCGGCGTTGGCGGCGAAGCCTTCGGAGGCCGGGTCGACGGCGGACTGCAGTTTCCTCATGCGGAGCGGGTCTCGCGTTCTCTTGGTCAGGCGGTCTTTTCGGGCGCCGGGTCAAGTTCGGCAATCATTGCTTTCGGTACGGTGGATTTTTGCGGAGATGACGCCAAGTCGCGCCAGGGCATGCCGCTAGATGGCTGATCTTTGCAAGAAACTGGCGGTTCGCGCCGTCCGGCCCGCTTTCAGGGTGGTTGCTTGACCTAGGGGAGGTCCGCTTTCTGGCCGGCGTGCGACGTGGCAGAGAGGACCCGTGAGCGAGACCTTCCCCGAAATCCGCGAGGCCGTGCGCAAGCTGTGCGCCCGCTTCCCCGGCGCCTACTGGCGCGAGCTGGACCGCGAGCGGGCCTATCCCACCGAGTTCGTGCGGGCGCTCACCGAGGCCGGCTTTCTCTCGGTGCTGATCCCGGAGGAGTACGGCGGCTCGGGCCTCGGGCTGAAGGCGGCGGTGGCGATCCTGGAGGAGGTCCACCGCTCGGGCTGCAACGGCGGCGCCTGCCACGCCCAGATGTACACCATGGGCACGGTGCTGCGGCACGGCACGCCGGCCCAGAAGGAAGCCTATCTGCCGAAGATCGCCACGGGCGAACTCAGGCTGCAGGCCTTCGGGGTCACCGAGCCCGACGCCGGCACCGACACCACCCGCATCTCCACCTTCGCCAGGAGGGTCGGCGACAAGTACGTGGTGTCCGGCCGGAAGATCTGGATCAGCCGGGCCGAGCACTCGGACCTCATGGTCCTGCTCTGCCGCACCAGCCCGCGCGACGAAGCCAGGCCCTCGGCCGGCATGAGCGTGCTGCTGGTCGACCTGCGCCAGGCTGTGGGGAACGGCCTGACCATCCGCCCGGTGCGGACCATGCTGAACCACGCCACCACCGAGCTTTTCTTCGAGGACCTGGAGGTTCCCGCCGTGAACCTCGTCGGCGAGGAGGGCAAGGGCTTCAAGTACATCCTCGACGGGATGAACGCCGAGCGCATCCTGATCGCGTCCGAGTGCATCGGCGACGCCCGCTTCTTCATCGACCGGGCCAGCCAGTACGCCAAGGAGCGGGTCGTGTTCGGCCGGCCGATCGGCGAGAACCAGGGGGTGCAGTTCCCGCTGGCCCGGGCCTACGTCCAGATGACCGGCGCGAGCCTCATGGTCGACCGCGCCGCCGAGCTGTTCGAGGCCGGCGAGCCCTGCGGGACCGAGGCCAACATGGCCAAGCTCACGGCGTCGGAAGCGAGCTGGTTCGCCGCCGACATGTGCCTGCAGACCCACGGCGGCTTCGGCTTCGCCGAGGAGTACGACATCGAGCGCAAGTTCCGGGAGACGCGCCTCTACCAGGTGGCCCCGATCTCCACGAACCTCATCCTGTCCCACGTGGCCACCCACGTGCTGGGCCAGCCGAAGAGCTTCTGAGAGCGCGTCAGCGCTGCATTTTTGGAACCACAGAAAACACAGACGGACACGGAAGGAGCGGGACGCCCGCGCGACCTGTTCTGTGCTTTTCTGTGTTTTCCGTGGTTTTCAACAACAGCACCTGCGGCGCCCGAGGACTGACCCCGTGACCTACGAAACCATCCAGCTCTCCGAGGCCGCGCCAGGCGTGGCGGTGATCGCCTTCAACCGGCCCGACGTCGCCAACGCGCTCTCCACCCGCATGGGCCGCGAGCTGCTGGACGCCTGGTCCGAGCTGAACGGCCGGGAGGACCTGCGCTGCGTGATCCTGCGCGGCGAGGGCAAGCACTTCCAGGCCGGGGCGGACCTCAAGGAACGCAACGGCATGAGCGACGAGGCCTGGGCCGAGCAGCACCGCCTGTTCGAGGCCATGATCCGCGCCCAGCTCGCCTGTCCGGTCCCGGTGATCGCCGCGGTGCACGGCGCGGCCATGGGCGGGGGCTGCGAGATGACGCTGGCCTGCGACTTCGCCTACGCGGCCGAGGGCGCGCGCTTCGGCCTGCCTGAGGCGGGCCTGGGCATCCTGCCGGGCCTGGGCGGCACCCAGCTCCTGACCCGCGCCGTGGGCCCCCGCCGGGCCATCGAGCTGATCACCACCGCCCGGCCGTTCAGCGCCGAGGAGGCCTTCGAGTTCGGCGTGGTCAACGGCGTCGTGCCCATGGACGACCTGCTGGCCAAGGTGCTGGCCGTGGCCGACCTGATCGCGTCGAAGGCCCCCCTGTCGGTGCGCGGCGCCAAGCGCGTCGTCCACCAGGGCCAGGACCTCGACCTGCCCCGGGCCATGGACCTGGAGCTGGAGGTCTACAACCATCTCTTCACCACCCGCGACCGGCGGGAGGGCGTGGCCGCCTTCAACGAGAAGCGGACGGCCAACTTCGAGGGTCGGTGAGGTCCTTGGGCGCGGCGTCATCGCCTCTGGAGCGTGCGTGAGTCTCCGCTTACGGTCGGCGCCATGAGGATGCCCGCGCCGGAGCCCGCGCTCATCGCCCGCAAGGCGGAGATCGTGCGGGCGTTGCGCCGCATCGTGCCGGGCGAGGGCGTCGTCAGCGACCCCGACGAACTGGTTCCCTTCGAGTCCGACGGCCTGTCCGCCTACCGCCAGACGCCGCTGGCCGTCGTGCTGCCCGAGACGACGCAGCAGGTGGCCGAGGTCCTGAAGTGGTGCCAGGCCGAGGGCGTGAAGGTGGTGCCCCGCGGGGCCGGCACCTCGCTGTCCGGCGGGGCCCTGCCGCTGGCCGACGGGGTCGTGCTGGGCATGGCCAAGTTCAACCGCATCCTGGAGGTGGACCACGCCAACCGCTGCGCCGTCGTGCAGCCGGGCGTGACCAACCTGGGCGTCACCACGGCGGTCGAGGCCGACGGCTTCTATTACGCCCCCGATCCCTCCAGCCAGATCGCCTGCACCATTGGCGGCAACGTGGCCGAGAACTCGGGCGGGGTGCATTGCCTGAAGTACGGCCTCACCACCAACAACCTGCTGGGCTGCGAGATCGTCCTGATGAACGGCGAGGTCGTCCGGCTGGGCGGCAAGGCGTTCGACGCGGCGGGCTACGACCTGCTGGGTCTGGTGACCGGCTCGGAAGGGCTGCTGGGCGTGGTCACCGAAGTCACCGTGCGCATCCTGCCGAAGCCCGAGACCGCGCGGGCCCTGCTGCTGGGCTTCCCCTCGGTGGAGGCGGCGGGCTCCACGGTGGGCGACATCATCGCCGCTGGCGTCATCCCGGCCGGGCTGGAGATGATGGACAATCCGGCCATCCGGGCGGCCGAGGCCTTCGTGGGCGCGGGCTATCCCGTGGACGCCGCGGCCCTGCTGATCGTCGAGCTGGACGGCCCCGAGGCCGAGTGCGCCGAACTTACCGGCCACGTCCGGGCGCTGGCCACGGCGCGCGGCGCCGACTTCGTGCGGGTGTCCCACAGCGAGGCCGAGCGGCTGGCCTTCTGGGCCGGACGCAAGGCGGCCTTCCCGGCGGTGGGGCGGATCGCCCCCGACTACTACTGCATGGACGGCACCATCCCGCGCGGCAAGCTGCCCAAGGTGCTGTCGGCCATCAGCCAGATGGGCGAAGCGTTCGGCCTGGGCGTGGCGAACGTCTTCCACGCCGGCGACGGCAACCTGCACCCCCTAATCCTCTACGACGCCGACAAGCCGGGCGACCTGGAGAAGGCCGAGGCCTTCGGGGCCGAGATCCTGAAGCTGTGCGTGGCGGTGGGCGGCGTCCTGACCGGCGAGCACGGCGTGGGCGTGGAGAAGCGCGACCTGATGGGGACTATGTTCGATCCCACGGATCTCGCCTGCCAGCAGCGGGTGAAGTGCGCCTTCGACCCCTCGCTGCTGCTCAATCCGGGCAAGGTGTTCCCGACGCTCCATCGCTGCGCCGAGCTCGGCCGGATGCACGTCCACAAGGGGAAGCTCGCCTTCCCGGACCTGCCGAGGTTCTGATGCTGGCCGCCGCCATACCCGCCCGGCTGCCCACGAGCCTCGAGGAGGTGCAGGCCCTCGTCGCCGAGACGGGCGCCCACGGCCGGCGCATCGAGGTGGTGGGCGGCGGAACGAAGCGCGGGATCGGCCCGGTGACGGCGGACGTGACGCTCTCGCTGGCGGGTCTCGACAAGGTGATCGACTACGCGCCCGAGGAGCTGGTGCTGACCGCCCAGGCCGGCGCGCGGCTGGCCGACCTGGAAAGGCTCGTCGCCGCCCAGGGCCAGATGCTGGCCTTCGAGCCGCCGCGCTGGACGAAGCTGCTGGGCGTCTCGGGCGAGCCCACGCTCGGCGGGGCGCTCGCCGCCAACCTCTCCGGCCCCCGGCGCATCCGGGCCGGCGCCGCGCGCGACCACTTCCTGGGCTTCCAGGGGGTGTCGGGTCGGGGCGAGGTGTTCAAGGCCGGCGGCAAGGTGGTCAAGAACGTCACCGGCTACGACCTGATGAAGCTGATGGCGGGCTCGTGGGGCACGCTCGCCGTGCTCACCGAGGTGACGATCAAGGTGCTGCCCGCGCCGCGCACCGAGGCCACGCTGATGCTGTTCGGTCTGGCCGACGCCCAGGCCTGCGAAGCGATGGCCCAGGCGATGAACGGTCCCTTCGAGGTCTCGGGCGCGGCCCACCTGCCGCCCTTCGCGGCGGGCGCCGAGATGGCGGTCACGGCCCTCCGGCTGGAGGGCTTCGAGGCCTCGGTCGCCGCCCGGGTCGAGGGGCTGGCGGCGGCGCTGAAGGGCTTCGGCCGCCTGGAGACCCTGGATGCCCCCCACTCCCGCGAGTTCTGGGGCGGGGTGCGCGAGGTGGACGCCTTCGCCCGCGACCAGCGGCCCCTGTGGCGCCTGTCGCTGCCGCCGGCCTTGGGCTGGCGCGTGGCCGAGGCGCTGCCGGGCGACGTGCTCTATGACTGGGCGGGCGGGCTGGTGTGGCTGCTCACCGAGGCCGAGGGGCCGCGGGTCCGGACCGCCGCGCGCGACCTCGGCGGCCACGCCATGAAGCTGCGTGGGCCGGGGCCGGCGTTCGACAGCCTGCCGGGGCCGCTGGCGGCGCTGACCTCGCGGGTGAAGGCGGCCTTCGACCCGCTCGATCTCCTGAATCCAGGACGGATGGCCGGCTGATGCGGACACACTTCACGGCCGAGCAGCTCGCCGATCCCGAGATGGCCGCCAGCCAGGCGGCGATCCGCAAGTGCGTCCACTGCGGCTTCTGCACGGCCACCTGCCCGACCTACGTCCTGCTGGGCGACGAGCGCGACAGTCCGCGCGGGCGCATCGAGCTGATCCGGGCCATGCTGGAAAGCGACGCTCCCCCGACCAAGGCCACGGTGACCCACATCGACCGCTGCCTCTCGTGCCTGGCCTGCACCACGACCTGCCCGTCCGGCGTGGACTACGCCCAGCTCATCGACCACGCCCGGGTCCATGTGGAGCAACGCTACAAGCGGCCCTGGCCCGAACGCCTGCTGCGCGCGGCGATCCCGGCGATCATGACACGGCCGCTGGTGCTGCGGCTGGCCCTGGCCCTGGGCCGCCTGGCCGCGCCGGTCGAGCGCCTGCTGCCCAAGCCCCTGGCCGCCATGCGCCGCCTCGTCCCCACCCGCACGGGCCGCCGCGCCCGGCCGGACGTGATCCCGGCTCAGGGACTGCGGCGGGGCCGCGTGGCTTTGCTGCAGGGCTGCGTCGAACCGGCGGCGGCGCCCCAGGTGCGCGACGCCGCCATCCGGCTCATCACCCGCGCCGGTTTCGACGTGGTGCTGGCCGAAGGGGAAGGCTGCTGCGGGGCGCTCTCCGAGCACCTGGGCCGGGCCGAGGAGGCGAAGACGCTGGCGCGCCGCAACCTGGCCGCCTGGCAGGCGGCGGGCGACCTCGCCGCCATCGTCACCACCGCCGCCGGCTGCGGGACCATGATCAAGGGCTATGGCGAGACCGTGGGCGGCGTCGAGGCCGCCGGCGCGGCGGCGCTCGCCCGCGACGTCCTGGAGTTCATCGCCGAGGTCGGCCTGCCGCCGGTGGTCAGGCCGCCGGGCCTGGCCGTCGCCTACCATGCCGCCTGCTCGCTGCAGCACGGCCAGCAGATCAAGGCCGCGCCACCGAGGCTGCTGGCCGAGGCCGGGTTCGAGGTTCGCGCCGTGCCCGAGGGCCACCTCTGCTGCGGCTCGGCCGGCGTCTACAACATCCTCCAGCCGGAACTGGCCGGGCGGCTGCGCGACCGCAAGGCCGCCAACATCGCCCGCACGGGCGCGAGCGTGGTGGCCGCGGGCAACGTCGGCTGCATGACCCAGATCGCGCCCGCCGTGGACGCCGCGGTGGTGCACCCCGTCGAGCTGCTGGACTGGGCGACGGGCGGGCCGCGTCCGGCGGCGATGATCCCGGACGCCGACTTCAAGCCCCGGGCGGCCGAAGTCAGCCGGGGCTAGGCCTTCTGGGCCACCAGCTTGCCTAGGCCACCATCTTGAACGTGTTGCGCAGGTACTCGACGAAGGTGGGGCTGACGCCTTCCTTGATCAGGTGCTCCGCGCTCACCGGCGTGGGAAGCTGGGTGAACGCCGGGTCGCGGGCCCGTTCGGGGAAGTCGTGGTGCACGATGGCGGCGCGGCCGATCAGGACGTAGTCGGCGCCCTTGTCCAGCATCTCGGCGGCGATGGCGGCGGTGGTGATCTTGCCGGCCACGCCCAGGCGCACGTTCCCACGCTCCAGCTCGGTGAAGTAGGACATCAGGGAGCGGCCCTTGAACTCCTCCTCCACCGGCTCCTTGAAGACGTCCCACAGGGACATGTCGAGGTAGTCGATCTTGCCGCCGCGCAGGATCTCGCCGGCCACCTGGATCACCTCGCCCAGCTTCAGGCCGAAGCGCTCGGGCGACAGGCGAAGGCCGAGCTGGAAGTCGGCGCCGGTGCGCGCGCGGATGCCGTCGATGATCTCGAAGAAGATGCGGGCCCGGTTTTCCAGGCTCCCGCCGTAGCGGTCGTCGCGGTGGTTGATCTCGGGCGACAGGAACTGGGCCAGGATGTAGCCGTGGGCGCCGTGGATCTCGGCGCCGTCGAAGCCCGCCTTCTCGGCCCGGACGGCGGCGGCGACGAAGTCCTCCACGAGCTGCTCGACCTCGGCGGTCGAGAGGCCGCGCACGCCAGTCTCGGGATTGTCCGAGGCGCTGACCGGCTGGCCCACCAGCTCCTTGGGCGAACGGTCGCCCGCGTGGTGCAGCTGAACCGCTGCGAGGCTGCCCGCCGCCTTGATGCCGGCCGCCAGACGCGTGAGCCCTTCGAGGTGCTGGTCGCCGAAGATGCCGAGTTGGCCGGGGAAGCCCTGGCCGACCGCCTGGACGTGGGCCGCGCAGGTCATGGTCAGGCCGAAGCCGCCCTTCGCCCGCATGGTCAGCCAATGGTACTCGTCGTCCGACAGCGTGCCGTCCGCATGGCTCTGGCAGTTGGTCAGCGGCGCCAGCATGAAGCGGTTCTTCAGCGGCTGGCCGTGGGCCAGGGTGAGCGGGTCGAACAGGGTGGGGCTCGCCAAGGGGGACCTCCGTCGGATCTCGGACCAGGCCTTGCTACGCGGGCGCCCCGGCGGCAGGCAATCCAGGGATTCTGCGGAGGCTGTCAGTCGCCGTGGGGCTTCATCCCCGCGATCCAGTCGCGGATCAGCTTCACCCCTTCCTCATGCGTCACCGTGCGGCCGAGCTCGGGCATCATCACGCCGGGCTCGTCCGAGGCCATGCGGTGCGCGAGGATCGAGGCGTCGGGGTCTCCCGGCTTGATCCCCACCTCCAGCCCGCCCGAGCCGCGGCCGGCGGCCACCGGCCGCTTGCCGACGCCGAGGGCCACCGGGTTCGTCTCCTCCCACTGCAGGAAGAGGCCGCTGTTGGAGGCGACGGCGCGCGGGTTGTGGCAGTGGGCGCAGTTGGCGTCGAGGTAGGCCCGGGCCCGGGCTTCCAGCGGCTCGGCCGGATCGTCCCAGCGGGCGGTGCGCGGCGCGGCGGCGGGCTTCGGCGCGCCCTCAAGCAGCCCGGCCTTGGTCCAGTGGGCGAGCTGGTTCTCCACGCCCGAGGCGTAGCGGAAGTCGCCGTTCAAGTTGCGCGCCTTGGGCCCCAGCGGCTGGATCGCCCTGTCGAGCTGGTGGCACTCCTTGCACTGGTTCTGGTTCGGCACGCCGTAGTCGATCCGGCGCTCCCGGCCCCGGGCGTCCGTGAAGGCCACGTCGATCCGCGCGCCCGCCCGCTTCAGCACGGCCTCGGTCTGATCGGCGTTCCAGACATAGGCCTGGGCCGTCCAGCCTTCCGGCTTGCGGATGAGCAGGCGGGTCTCAAGGTAGCGGACGTTCTGGTCGGGCCGGCGGAAATCGGCCGGATAGGCGAAGGTCTTCACGAGCGCCGTCCCCACCGGGAAGTCCAGCGCGCCTTCGGCCCGGTAGCGGACCTTGGTCCCCGGCGGCACGTACACGAACCGGAACTTCTCCGCGTAGTCGCTGAACAGCGGCGTATTCAGCGCGTAGGGCGTCACCCGCGCGTTCGGCTTGCGCCCGCCTGCGTCGGCGAACAGCCGGTAGTCCGACAGCCTGGGCGCCGGACCCTCGGCCAGCAGCACGTCCAGGGCCACGCCCCCCGGGCTGGCCTGGGGCGCGGGCGCCGCCCCCAGGGCCAGGAGGGCGGCGAAAGCGGCGAACACTCGTTTCACGCGGCCAGCCTCAGTCGGTCAGGGCGGCCTGGGCGGCGGGCAGGGTCACGGCCGGGGGTTCGGGCAGGGCCGCGTCGCCGAAGGTGGGCTGCACCTTTGGCTTGGCGGTGTCGAGCTGGCCCGGGCCGGCGAGCTGCAGGTTCAGCACCGGGCCGTCGGCGAGACGCACGCGCACCGGCTCGGTCGTTCCGCCGAACGACGTCACCCCGTCCCACATCACCCGGATCTGGCCGCCCGCCAGCATGGCCAGCAGCGGCCCCCCGTCGAACTTGGGATCCCAGCCGTTCTTGCCGATCCGGTTGTCGCGGACCACCACGTCGCGGGGCAGGGGGTTGTAGGACTTGTCGTCGAACTTCTGGACGTAGCTGACCAGCATGACCCCGGCCGACTGGTTGCCGTCGATCTCGTTGCCGAAGACGTGGACGTCGCGGTTGGCCATCACCATCACGCCGGTGCCGGTCGGCACGCTGGCCACGATGTTGCCCTTCGGGGCGAAGTTCGGCGTGTCGTTCTGGACGACCTTGTTGTTGAACACGCGCGTGGAGTGGCCGCCCATCTGGGGCAGGTTCGGCAGGTCGAACACCAAGATGCCGCCGGCGTTGCGGGTCGCCACGTTGTCGAAGACGTCGGCGTTGTACGAATTCTCGATCTCGATGCCGGCGACGTTGAACTCGGCGCGGCTGCGCTTGACCACGATGTTCTTCGACTGGCCGACGTAGATGCCGGCGTCCGAGGCGCCCTTCACCACCACCTTGTCGACCAGCACGTTGGTGGAGCTGACCGGATAGACGCCGTAGGCGCCGTTCCTCTCGTTCGGCCCCCCGGTCCATTCCACGCGGACGTTGACGAAGCTGATCTGGTCCGAGCCCTTGGCCTTGATCCCGTCGCCCTTGGTGTCCTCGACGCCGAGGTCGCGCACGGTCACGCGGTCGGAGGTGACGAGCAGGCCCTCGCCCGCGCCCTTCTGGCCCTTGAACGACAGCACGGTGGCGTCCGGACCGGCGCCCTTCACCGTCACGCCGTCCACGTCCAGCGACAGGCCGTCGGTGAGCTCGTAGCGGCCGGCGGCCATCTCCACCACGTCGCCCGGCTTGGCGTCGAGCAGGGCGGTCTGGATGCGTTCCTGGGCGTCGGCGCCGGGCGTTACGGCGATGGTCCTGGCGTGGGCGGCGCCGGCCATGAGCGCGACGACCCCAAGCGCCACGGGGGCGGCGGCGGCGAACCTGAGCATGTGTCTCTTCCCTCGGAATTCCGGCGACGTGACGCGCCGTTCAACTTTGAGAAGAGAAGTGACGCGGTTCCGCGACCGGATGCAAGAGGCCGCGTCAGGCCGGCTCAGGCGCTGGCGACGTAGGCGTCGATCTCGGCCAGGCGCCGGTCGACCGTCTCCTTCGGCAGGAAGGAGCCCGTGAAGCTGTTCTTCGCCAGGGTCACCAGCTCGTCGCGGGTCAGGCCCACCGCCTCGGCGGTCTGGATCCAGTTGTCGTGCAGGTAGCCGCCGAAATAGGCGGGGTCGTCGGAGTTGATGGTGGCGTTGAGGCCCCGCGACAGCATGGTCTTCAGCGGGTGGGCCTTCAGGTCGTCCACCACGCAGAGCTTCAGGTTCGAGAGCGGACAGACGGTGAGCGTCATGCCCTCGGCCGCCAGCCGCTTCACCAGGGCCTCGTCCTCCAGCGCGCGGTTGCCGTGGTCGATGCGGTCGACGCCCAGGACGTCCAGCGCCTCCCAGACGTAGTCGGGCGGACCCTCCTCGCCGGCGTGGGCGACGAGTTTCAGGCCGCGCTCGCGGGCGGCCTTGAACACGCCAGGGAACTTGGAGGGCGGATGGCCGATCTCGGAGGAATCCAGCCCCACGCCCAGGATGCGGTCGAGGTAGGGGTCGGCGTCGCGGAAGGTCCGGAAGGCCGCGTCCTCGTCCAGGTGGCGCAGGAAGCAGAGGATCAGGTCCGAGCTGACGCCCAGGGCCTGCTTGGCCTCGGCCATGCCGCCCAGCAGTCCGTCGGCCACGACGGAGAACGGGATGCCCCGGTCGGTGTGGGTCTGGGGATCGAAGAAGAGCTCGACGTGCTTTGCCCCGTCGGCGGCCACCCGGCGGAAATAGGCCATGGCGAGGTCATGGAAGTCGGCCTCGGTCCTGAGGACGTCCGCTCCCTGGTAGTAGATGTCCAGGAAGTCCTGGAGGTTCGAGAAGGCGTAGGCGGCCCGCACCTCCTCCACCGACTTGAACGGCAGGTCCACGCGGTTCCTGCGGGCGAACTCGAACATCTGCTCCGGCTCGAGGCTGCCCTCGATGTGCAGGTGGAGCTCGGCCTTGGGCAGGCCCCGGATGAAGTCGTCGAGCGCGGTCATGCGGGCAGCATCCCTGGTCCCGATCGGCGGTCAAGCGCCAAGCGCCGCTCCGGAGCCCGGAGCCTCTTCCCACGCCGACGATTTGCACACTAGGTTCGCCTCTACTGGAGGTGGCGTGGCTCAAGGGGCGGAGACCTGGCGGGGGAAGGTGGACGCGGCGCACCGGGCGCTGCGCGCGACCCGCGACATCCAGTTCGACTTCCAGGCCGCGACGCCGCCCAAGGTCCCGGGCTGGGCCCAGGCCCTGGCCGAGTTCCTCCAGGCCGCCGCGCCGGTTCTCGTCTACGTCTTCTGGGGCGGGGTGATCGTGGGTGCTCTCGCCATCGGCTGGTTCGTGCTCCAGGAGCTGGTCCCCGACCGCCGGGGCAGGCGGGCCGAGGTGGCGGTCGCCGACTGGCGGCCGGATCCCGAGAAGGCCCGGGTGCTTCTCGAACATGCCGACGCCCTGGCCGCCGAGGGGCGCTTCGCCGAGGCGATCCGGGTGCTCCTGTTCCGCAGCATCGAGGACCTTGCGGGCCGCCGGCCGGGTCTCGTGACGCCGGGCCTCACCAGCCGCGACATCGCCGCCCTGGACGCCGTGCCCGAGGCCCCGCGCGGGGCCTTCGCCCGTCTCGCTCAGGCCGTGGAGCGGACGTTCTTCGCCGGGCGGCTGGCGGGCGCCGAGGACTTCGCCCGGGCCCGGGGCGACTACGAGGCCTTCGCCTTCGCCGAGGGCTGGCGATGAGCGCCCCAGAGGCTCCGACCTCCGCGCCGGCCTTCTCGCCGCGCGCCGTGCTGATCCTCGTGCTCGTGGGGCTCGTCGCCTTCTCGGCCATGGCCGTGCTGTCGGCCTACGCGCCCGAGCTCCGCGGCGGCGGGGACGGCCGGGCCCACGCGCTCTCGCGCTCGGCAGTGGGCTATGCGGGCGCGGTCATCCTGCTGCGCGAGCTGGACATCCCGGTCACGGTGAGCCGGACGCGGCCGGCCCGGCCTTCCCCGGCGGTCACGATCCTCACGCCCGAACTGGGCGAGAGCCCCGCCGATCTGCGCGCCTATCCGAAGGGCCAGGTCACGATCATCGTCCTGCCCAAGTGGATCACGGCGTCCGATCCCCTCCGACGAGGCTACGTGCGCAAGGTCGGCGTCGGGCCTGGCGGCCGCGCCTTCCAGAACCTGCTGTCCTCCTATGCGCCGGAGACGGTGATCGAGCGCCGCGCAGGCGTGACGCGGCCCGTCGTGCGGCTGACTCCCGCCAACCTCGCCCAGAGGTCGGCGATCCGGCTGGGGCCCATCGACCGGCTGCAGACCATCTCCGGGACGGGCTGGCGCCCGATCATCGTGGACGATCAAGGAAGGTCGGTCGTCGCGCAGTCCGAGAAGAGCCCCGGGATCTGGGTCTTCGCCGACCCTGACCTGCTCAACAACCAGGGGCTGGCCGACGGCGGCACGGCGTTCGCGGCGGCGAACATCCTGGGCCTGGCCCGGGACGGCCGGGCGGCCGTCGTCTTCGACGTCACCCTCAATGGGTTTGAGCGCAGTCCTGGCCTGGGGCGGCTGGCGCTGACGCCGCCGTGGCTGGCCGCGACCCTGTGCGCGGTCGCCGCCGCCCTGCTCATGGGGCTCCACGCGCTCGCCCGCTTCGGGCCCGCCCGGCGGCCGGAACGCGCGATCGCCCTGGGTTCGACGGCGCTGGTGGACAACACCGCCGGCCTGGTCCGGATGGCCCGCAAGGAAGCCGGGATGGCCGCCGCCTACGCCGCGCTGGCGCGGTCCCGCGCGGCCCATGCCGTCGGCGGCCGGGCGGCTGCGGACGATGCGGCGCTCGAAGACTTGGCCCGGCGGCGTGGCGCGGCCTCGCCGGCGGAGCTGACCGCCGAGGCCGGAGAGGCCAAGACCCCCGCCGAGGCGCTCGCCGCGGCCCGGAAACTGTACGACTGGCGCAAGGAGATGATGCGTGGACGTGTCTGAGGTGAAGACCCTGGCCGATGCGGTCCGGGCCGAGGTCGCCAAGGCCATCGTGGGCCAGGTGGAGACGGTCGACCTGCTGCTGACGGCCCTGTTCGCGCGCGGGCACGTCCTGCTGGAGGGGCCGCCGGGCGTGGCCAAGACCTACCTCGCCCAATGCTTCGCCACGACGCTCGCCCTGGACTTCGGCCGGATCCAGTTCACCCCCGACCTGATGCCCGCCGACATCATCGGGACCAACGTCTTCAACTTCCAGACCAGCGCGTTCTCGCTGAACGAAGGACCGATCTTCTGCGAGCTGCTGCTGGCCGACGAGATCAACCGCACCCCGCCCAAGACCCAGGCGGCCCTGCTGGAGGCCATGCAGGAGCGCCGGGTCACCATCGACGGCAAGGGCCGGGCGCTCAGCGACCGGTTCATGGTCGTCGCCACCCAGAACCCGCTGGAGCAGCAGGGCACCTACCCCCTGCCGGAAGCCCAGCTGGACCGCTTTCTCTTCAAGCAGGTGCTGGCCTATCCCAGCCGCGAGGAGGAGCGCCGGATCGTCCAGGCGTATGGCGTGCAGAGCGGCCAGGCCGATCCGGCAGCCGTCGGGGTCAAGCGGGTGGTGACCGCCAAGGCCCTGGCCGCCGCGACGGGCGCGGTCGCCCAGGTGCGGCTCGCCGACGAGATCGTGGACTATGTGCTTGAGCTGGTGCGCTCGACCCGCGAGACGCCGGACCTCCAGAGCGGCGCCTCGCCGCGCAGCGCGGCCCAGCTCGCGCTGGCGTCCAGGGCCCGCGCGGCCCTGGACGGGCGCGACTACGTGATTCCGGACGATGTGAAGGCGCTGGCCCTGCCGGCGCTCCGTCACCGCGTGATCCTCTCGCCTGCCGCCGAGATCGACGGCCGCCGGCCGGAGGAAGTCATTGCCGGACTGGTCGAGAGCGCGGCCGCGCCCCGGTAGCCGACCTTGACCGTCTATCCCACCCGCCGCGCGATCGCGCTGATGGCCCTGGGCGCCCCCGTGGCGCTGGCCGTCGCCGTGACCGCGCCCGGGCTGTGGATCGCTGCGGGCGCCTGGATCGTGCTGGCCCTCGGCCTGATGGTCGCCGACCTCGTGCTCGCGCCGCGGGGCCGCGGCATGTCGGTCGCTGCGGTCCTGCCGTCGGCGCTGGGCGCCGGGCGCGCCGGATCGGGCCGGCTCGCCGTGACCTTCGAAGGTCCGGCGCCCCGCGAGGTGGAGCTCGCCGTGGGCGCCGACGAGCGGCTCGCGATCTCGCCCGCCAGGCAGCGCGTCACCCTCTCGGGGGGGCGGGCCGAGGCCGAGCTGGCGCTGGAGCCGCGCCGCCGGGGGCGCAGCCGGATCGAAGGGCTCTGGGCGCGCTGGCGCGGCCCACTGGGCCTCGTCTGGCTGCAGAAGACCGAGGTCCCGGCGGGGGCGATCCTGGTCACGCCCGACATCGAGGGCGTGAAGCAGCAGGCGCTCCAGCTCTTCGCCCGCGACGCGCCGCTGGGCTCCAAGACGCTCCGCGAAAGCGGGGAGGGCTCGGACTTCCACGCGCTCAAGGACTTCCAGACCGGCATGGACCTGGGCGACATCGACTGGAAATCCAGCGCGCGCCGCCAGAAGCTGGTCGGCCGCGAGTACCGCACCGAACGCAACCACCACATCGTCCTGGCCATCGACACCGGCCGGCTGATGTCGGCCCCGGCAGGCGGCCTGCCGCGCCTCGACCGGGCGATCAACGCCGCCCTCCTGCTGGCCTTCGTGAGCCTCAGGATGGGCGACCGGGCGGGTCTCTTCGCCTTCGACGCCAAGCCGAGGTTGGCCAGCGGCATGACCTCGGGACCCCAGGCCTTCCCGCTGCTCCAGAAGCTGGCTGCGGGCCTCGACTACACGGCCGAGGAGACCAACTTCACGCTCGGCCTCACGGCGCTGTCGGGGCGTCTCGACCGCCGGGCGATCGTCGTGGTGTTCACCGATTTCGTCGACGCCACCAGCGCCGAGCTGATGATCGAGAACCTCGGACGGCTGATGCGCACCCACCTCGTGCTGTTCATCGTATTCCGCGACGAGGAACTGCAGCGGCTGGTCGACGCGGAGCCTGTCACGCCCGAGGACATCTCCCGCGCCGTCATCGCCGACGGCCTGGTGAGACAGCGCGAGGCCGTCGCCGCGCGCCTGCGGCGGATGGGCGCCCAGATCGTGGACGCGCCGGCCGAGGGCCTGGGGTCCGCCCTGCTCAACGCCTATCTCGACGTCAAGCGGCGGGGGCTCGTCTGATGGCCGAACTGCAGCTCAAGAGCCATCGCTTCCGGGCGGAGCGCGAGGCCGACTGGCGGCGGCTGGAGCGCCTGCTCGACAAGGTCGAACGCCGCGGGGTCGGAGCGTTGGGACAGGACGACCTGTTGGCCATACCGCTGCTCTACCGGCAGGCGCTCTCCTCCCTGTCGGTGGCCCGGGCCATCTCGCTCGATCAGAGCCTCGTGGCCTATCTCGAGGGCCTCTGCACCCGGGCCTACTTCTTCGTCTACGGCGCCCGCACCCGCCTGCCCGAGCGTCTCGCCAACTTCTTCCTGCGCGACTGGCCGCTGGCCATCCAGGCCCTGTGGCGCGAGACCCTCGTCTCAGGCCTGCTCATGGCGCTGGGGGCCGTGGTGGCCTTCCTGCTGGTCCAGGCCGATCCCGACTGGTTCCACGGCTTCATCCCCGGCGAGATGGGCCAGGGACGCGATCCCGCCGCCTCGACCGAAGCGCTGCGCGCCACGCTCTACGCCACGGGCAAGGACCAGGACGGGCTGGGCGTGTTCGCCACCTTCCTGTTCACCCACAACGCCCAGGTGGCCCTGTTCGCCTTCGCCCTCGGCTTCGCGCTCTGCCTGCCGACCGCCGGGCTGATGCTCTACAACGGCTGCATGCTGGGCGCCTTCCTGGCCCTCTTCGTCTCGCGCGGCCTGGGCTTCGAGGCCGGCGGCTGGCTGATGATCCACGGCGTGACCGAGCTCTTCGCGGTGACGCTCGCCGGGGCAGCGGGCTTTTCGATCGGCTGGAGCGTGGCCTTTCCTGGGGAGCGGTCCCGCGTCGACGCCGCCGCCGAGGCCGGTCGCCGGGCCGCCACCGCGATGGCCGGCGTCGTGGTCATGCTGCTGGTGGCCGGCGGCCTGGAAGGCTTCGGCCGGCAGCTGGTCCAGGATGATCGGCTCCGATACGCCATCGCCGCCGCCAGCGGCCTCCTGTGGCTGGGCTACTTCTACTGGCCCCGGCGGCCCGCGCCGTGACCGCCGTCCGCGACCTCGCCCGCCGGGCCCGCGCCCAGGTCGCCTTCGCCGATGGGTGGCGCGAACTCGTCACGCCCGAGGGCGTGGACCTGCGGCTGAAGGTGGCCGCCTACGCCGAGCGGTTCGCCGCGTTCGCCATCGACGCCCTGATCCTGGTCGGCGGCCTGGTCCTCTTCACGATCATCGCTCTGCTGGCCGGCGGCGCCACGCGTGCGGCCTGGATGGGCGAGGCGCTGATGGTCGTCTGGCTGCTGGGCCTGTTCCTGGCCCGCAACTTCTACTTCATGTGGTTCGAACTCAGGCCCCGCGCCGCGACGCCGGGCAAGCGGCTGATGGGGCTGCGGGTGGTCGCCGCCGACGGCGGCCGGCTCACGGCGGACGCGGTGTTCGCCCGCAACGCCATGCGGGAGATCGAGGTCTTCCTGCCGCTCATGTTCCTGGGCGCGCAGGGCGAGGGGATCGACGGCGCGCTGATCACCCTGGGCGCGATCTGGAGCGGCGTGTTCGTGGTCTTCCCGCTGTTCAACCGCGACCGGCGCCGGCTGGGGGACCTCGCCGCGGGCACGCTGGTGGTCAAGGCGCCGAAGAAGGTGCTGCAACCCGACCTGTCGGACGACCGGTTCGCTGCCGGGGCGGGCCTGACGTTCACGCCCGGGCAGCTCGACGTCTACGGCGAGAAGGAGCTCCACGTGCTGGAGCAGGTGCTGCGCAGCGGCGACCGCCGGGCCCAGGCCGAGGTCGCCGTCCGCATCCGGGAGAAGATCGGCTGGACGGGTCCCACCGACCTTCCGGACCGGACGTTCCTCAACGCCTATTACGCGGCCCTGCGCGGCCGTCTGGAGGCGGGGCTGCTGTTCGGCCGCCGCCGCCGCGACAAGCACGACCGGGGGCAGGCTCGGCCCTAGCCGAACACCTCGGCCAGCCCCTGGGGCCCGAGCCCCTCGCGCACCCGCCTCAGGTCCACGTACAGCACCGCCACGCCCGTGGCCCCGACGAGGCCGCTGAGGGTGGCGTAGATGAAGTTGAGGACGAGGGCGACCGGCGACAACGCGCCGCCGCCAAAGGCGCCGCCGCCGCTGATCGCCCCGATGATCCCGCTCAGCAGCATCACGGCCATCACCCAGATCACGAACAGGCCGAAGAGCCGCCAGCGGTTGCCGCGGGTGAGGTCCGCGCTGCGGCGGAAGGAGTCGAAGACGCCGACCCGCTCGGCGACCAGGGCCGGCACGGCCACGCACCAGGCGCACGCGATCATGATCCCCGGCACGATCAGCAGGACGAAGCCCACGATGAGCGCGATGCCGAAGAGCAGCGACACGCCGATGACCGGCATGAAGGCCCTGAGGCCCGTGGTCAGGATGTCGCCCACGCCCGGCCGTCGCCCGTTCATGTCCTGCACCGTCCCATAGACCAGGGCCCCCTGCAGGATCGCGCCGGTGACTACGGCGACCAGCCAGCTGAAGAACAGCCCCGGTCCGAACCGGAAGTCCTGCGCGCCCATCATCTGGCCCTGCAGGCCCGTCATCAGGACCGTCGGCAGTCCGACGAGGACGGCGGAGAGGATGGTGAAGTTGGTGAAGTTGCGTCCGATGACCTGGAAGGTCTCCTGGATCACGCGGCCGATGTCGATCTTGCCGGCTTCCACGGCGGCGGCGTCGGTCATGCTCTGGCTCCCGATCCCTGTCGTAGCGGAAGCTAATCACGCTCCGGTTGCGCTGTCGACGCGCCCGCGCCGGAACGCGGCCAAGCTTGTGGGCGTTGGCCCGGAATGGATCTCGGGATGGACTTCGGCGCCCTGCAGGACTTCGTGCTCTTCGCCATCGGCCGCACGCCGGTGACCCTGGGCGGGATCGTGGCGGGCCTGGCGATCATCGCCGCGGGCCTGGTGCTGGCGAGGCTGGCGGGGGCGGGCATCCGGCGGGTGCGGGGTCGGGCCCGCCACGGGGCGGCGGCGCTCTACATCGTCGAGAAGCTGGTCACCTACGGGCTGGTCCTGATCGGCTTCGTGGCCGGGCTCTCGACCGTGGGCCTCGATCTCTCCTCGCTCGCGGTGTTCGCCGGCGCCCTGGGCGTCGGCCTGGGCCTCGGTCTCCAAGGGATCGTCAAGGAGTTCGTCTCGGGGCTGGTGCTGATCTTCGACCGGGCGCTCAGCGTGGGCGACTTCGTCGAACTGGAGGACGGCAAGCGTGGCGTGGTGCAGGAGGTGGGACCGCGCGCCGTGCGCATTCGCACCAACGACAACATCGACCTCGTCATCCCCAACTCGAAGTTCATCGAGGGGCCGGTGGTGAACTGGACCCTCCATGGCCACACGCGGCGTATCCACATCCCCTTCCAGGTGGCCTACGGTTGCGATCGCGAGAAGGTGCGCGAGGTCGTGCTCGCGGCGGGCCGGACGGTGCCCTTCACCCTGCCCGAGACGGACGTGCAGAAGAGCCAGGTCTGGATGACCGGCTTCGGGGACTCCGGCGTGCAGTTCGAGCTGGTCGTCTGGCCGACCCTGGACGCGGTGAAGCGGCCCGCGGCCATGCACGCCGCCTACACCTGGGCGATCGCCGAGGCCCTGGAGCGGGCCGGCGTGGAGATTCCGCTGCCGCAGGTCGACGTGCGCCTGCGCAGCCTTTTCGGCCAGGAGGGCGAGGCGGCGCGGCGCAGCCTGCGTCTCGAGGAAGCCGCCGGCCCGGAGGCGCGCCGGCTTCGGCGCCGTCCACCGTCAACGACGCCGCCGAGGACCTCTCGCGGCCGTTCGAGGATCCCGAGGGCGAGGAGGGGCCGCTCTATTCCGATCCGGCCGGAACAGGGCGCGCCGCCGACGGGTTCCCAGGGCAGGCGACAGGAGGCGCCACGCCATGAGTCCCTCGGTCAGGCGTGTCACCGCCGGCGTCCTCGCGGTCGTGGGCGGCCTCATGATCTTCGCGGTCTTCGCCGCCTCGTAAGTCCCGGCGGGATCGACGCGGGGGCCGCGATGCGGGACAAGGATGGGGCATGGGTCTCGACCTCCGCATCCGGCCCGAACGTTTGGCGCTGCGCGCGCCCTTCCGCATTTCGCGGGGCGTGAAGACCCACGCCGAGGTGGTCGTCGTCGAGCTTGCCCGGGACGGAGCGACGGGGCGCGGCGAGTGCGTCCCCTACGCCCGATACCGCGAGACGGTGGAGTCCGTGGTCGCCCAGCTGGAGGCGGCCGCTCAGGCGCCCTCGCTGGAAGAGGCCCTGGCCGCCCTGCCGGCCGGCGCGGCCCGGAACGCCCTGGACTGCGCGGCCTGGGATCTGCGGGCCCGGATCACGGGCCGTTCCGTGGCCGAACTGCTCGGGCTGCCCGCGCCGCGGGCCGTGCCCACGGCGGTGACGATCAGCCTCGACCATGTGGAGGCCATGCGCGCCGCGGCCGCCGAGGCCGCGCACGCGCCGCTGCTCAAGGTGAAGCTGGATGCGCACGATCCCGCCGCCCGCCTGCTGGCGGTGGCCGGGGCCGCGCCCGCCGCGCGCCTGATCGCCGATCCCAACGAGAGCTGGACGGCCGCCCTCGTGGCCGACATGGCGCCGGTCCTGGCGCGGACCCGCGTCGTGCTGCTGGAGCAGCCCCTGCCCGCCGGGAAGGACGATGCCCTGGAGGGGATCGCCTGCCCCGTCCCCATCTGCGCCGACGAGAGCCTGCATACTCGCGCGGACCTCGCCGCCGTCGCCCGCCGCTACCAGGCCGTCAATATCAAGCTCGACAAGGCGGGTGGCCTCACCGAGGCCGCAGCCCTCTTGGCCGCCGCGCGGGCGGCGGGCCCTCGGGTCATGGTCGGCTGCATGGTGGCGAGCTCCCTGGCCATCGCGCCGGCCCTGCCGCTCGCTGCGGCGGCGGAGTTCGTCGACCTGGACGGCCCCTGGTGGCTGGCGCGGGACCGGGACGGAGGCTGTCGGTTCGAGGGGGGCGTGATCCTGCCGCCACAGCCGGGCTTCTGGGGCGATCCGGAACCGTAACTATAATTGACAGTGTCAGCGCATCGGCCGCTTGATCCGGACACGGCGTGAACGCCGACGGAGGGGGCGTGCAGAGCGCGACGGCAGACCCGGTTGGCACGCTCGACGTGGCCCTCGCCCACGCCGCCCGTCTGCTCGCCCAGGAGCCGGCCCTGGCCGAGGCCCAATCTCGCGAGATCCTCAAGGTCGTCCCCGACCATCCGCACGCGCTGCGCCTGCTCGGCGAGGCGCTCCGCCGCCAGGGTGACGTGGAAGGCGCGGAGGTCGCCTATCTCCGCTCGATCAGGGGCTCGGTGAACGATCCCGAGCTCGTGGCCGCCGCGAACGCCCTGGTCGAGGACCGCCTGGCCGAGGCCGAGCGTGCGCTCCGCGCCATCCTCAAGGCCCGCCCTACCGACGTGGCCGCCATCCGGATGCTGGCCGAAGCCGGGATGCGGATGGGACGTTACGAGGAGGCCGAGAAGCTGCTGGCCCGCTGCGTCGAGCTGGCGCCCGGCTTCACCCCCGCCCGGCACAACTACGCGACCGTCCTCTACCGCCATAACAAGCCCGTCGAGGCGATCGGCCAGCTCGACCGGCTGCTCGCCGAGGACCCGCGTAATCCCGCCTACCTGAACCTCAAGGCGGCGGCCCTGGGTCGGATCGGCGAGTACGAGGGCGCCATCGACCTCTACGCCCAGGTGCTGAAGGACCATCCCCGCCATCCCAAGACCTGGATGAGCTACGGCCACGCGCTGAAGACCGTGGGGCGGCAGGCGGACTCCATCGAGGCATACCGCAAGAGCCTCGCGCTGACGCCGGAGCTGGGCGAGGCGTGGTGGAGCCTGGCGAACCTCAAGACGGTGAAGTTCTCGGCCGAGGACGTGGCCGCCATGCAGGTCCAGCTCGCCCGCACCGACATCGGCGACGAGGACCGCTTCCACCTGCACTTCGCGCTTGGCAAGGCGCTGGAGGACGAGGGGCGCTTCGAGGAGTCGTTCGGTCACTACGCCCAGGGCAACGCGCTGCGCCGCCGCGACCTGGGCTACGAGGCCGACGAGACCACCACGCACGTCCGCCGCTCGAAGGCGCTGTTCACCCCGGCGTTCCTCGCCGAGCGGGCGGGGCAGGGCTGCCAGGCGCCGGACCCCATCTTCATCGTGGGACTGCCGCGCTCGGGCTCGACGCTGGTCGAACAGATCCTCTCCAGCCATAGCCAGGTGGAGGGCACCCAGGAACTGCCCGACATCATCGCCATGGCCCGGCGGCTGGGCGGTCTCGCCAAGAAGTCGTCGGCCGGGCGCTATCCCGATGTGCTGGCGGAGCTCTCGCCCGACGATCTCCGGGCGCTCGGCGAGGAGTACCTGGAGCGGGCCTCCGTCCACAGGAAGCTCGGCCGACCCTTCTTCATCGACAAGATGCCGAACAACTGGGCGCACCTGGGGCTGATCCAGCTTGCGCTTCCCAACGCCCGCATCGTGGACGCCCGGCGCCATCCCCTGGGCTGCGGCTTCTCCGGCTTCAAGCAGCACTTCGCCCGCGGCCAGGGCTTCACCTACGACCTGACCGACATCGGCCGCTACTACGCCGACTACGTCGAGCTGATGGCGCACTTCGACGCCGTGCTGCCCGGCCGGGTCCATCGCGTGATCTATGAGCAGATGGTGACCGATCCCGAGGCGGAAACGCGCCGCCTGCTCGACTACTGCGGTCTGCCCTTCGAGGCGGCCTGCCTGAGGTTCTACGAGAACGATCGGGCGGTCCGGACCGCGAGCTCCGAACAAGTCCGTAAGCCAATCTTTACGGACGCCGCCGACCACTGGCGGAACTACGATACTTGGCTTGGCCCCCTGAAGGCGGCGCTGGGTCCGGTCCTGGACGCGTATCCGGAGGCGCCTGCGTATCAGGCCGCCGCCATGGCTATGAGGGGGAATAAGACATGAGATCGAGAATGACGCCGCGCTGGTCCCTGGGGCTTCTGGCGACCACCATGCTGACGGCCGTGGCCGCGCCGGCCCTGGCGCAGACCGGAACGCAGCTCGAGGAGGTGGTCATCACCGCCCAGAAGCGGTCCGAGAACCTGCAGGACGTGCCCGTCAGCGTGCAGGCCATCGGCACCGAGCGGCTGGACCAGCTCCAGGTCTCGGACATGGCGGACTACGTGAAGTTCCTGCCGAACGTCACGGTCCAGGCCGCGGCCCCGGGCTTCAACACCATCTACATGCGCGGCGTCGCCTCGGGCGAGAACAGCAACCACTCGGGCCCGCTGCCCAGCGTGGGCGTCTATCTCGACGAGCAGCCGGTGACCACGATCACCGGTCCGCTGGACGTCCACGTCTACGACATCGAGCGGGTCGAGGTGCTGGCGGGTCCGCAGGGCACGCTCTACGGCGCGAGCTCCCAGGCCGGCACCATCCGGATCATCACCAACAAGCCGTCCACCTCGGGCTTCGAGGCGGCCTATGACCTCGAGGTCAACAGCGTCGCGCACGGCGACATCGGCTACGGCGCCGAGGGTTTCGTGAACCAGCCCCTGGGCGAGCGCGCCGCCATCCGCCTCGTCGGCTGGGCCCAGCACGACGCCGGCTACATCGACAACGAGCCGGCCTCGATCACCTATCCGACCGGGAACGTGACCATCGACAACGATGGCCTGGCCAAGAACGACTACAACGACGTCGACACCTATGGCGCGCGGGCCGCGCTGAAGATCGACCTCGACGACAACTGGTCGATCACGCCGACCTTGAACGCCCAGCGCACCGAGGCGGACGGCAACTTCTCCTACGATCCGGGCCGCGGCCGGCTGAAGGCCGCGCGGTTCCGGCCCGACACGCTGGACGACAAGTGGCTGCAGGCGGCGCTGACCATCCAGGGACAGGTGTCGAACCTCGACATCACCTACGCCGGCGCCAAGATGAAGCGCTGGATCGACGGCCAGTCCGACTACTCCGACTACGCCTATTTCTACGACACCCTGTACGGCTATGGCGCGTACTGGACGGATGACGCCGGCAATCCGATCGACATCTCCCAGTACATCCAGTCGAAGGACGTCTTCACCAAGGAGTCCCACGAGTTCCGCGTTGCGACCCCGGCCGACCAGCGCGTGCGCGTGACGGCGGGCCTGTTCTACCAGAAGCAGACGCACAACATTCAGCAGCGATACAAGATCGACGGCCTGGCCGACGCGATCTCGGTGACCGGCTGGCCCGACACCATCTGGCTGACCAAGCAGCTCCGGGTCGACCGCGACTACGCGGCTTTCGCCGACGCCTCGTTCGACGTGACCGACAAGCTGACGCTCAACGGCGGCATCCGCTTCTTCAAGGCCAAGAACGGTCTGGAAGGCTTCTTCGGCTACAGCGCCGGCTACAGCTCGCGCACGGGCGAGGCCGCGTGCTTCGGCGGCCCGATCGTGGAAGGCAGCCCCTGCACCAACCTCGACCGCACGACGAAGGACAAGGGCAAGACCTACCGGATCAACGCCGAATACAACTTCGACGACGACCGCATGGTCTACGTCACCTACTCGACCGGCTATCGGCCGGGCGGCGTCAACCGCCGCGGGGGCGACCCCTACGATCCGGACTTCCTGAAGAACCTCGAGTTCGGCTGGAAGACCACCTGGATGGACAACCGCCTGCGGTGGAACGGCGCGCTCTTCAGCGAGAAATGGAACGACTACCAGTTCTCGTTCCTGGGGCAGAACGGCCTGACGATCATCGCCAACGGCGGCAAGGCCAAGATGAAGGGCGTCGAGACCGACCTGTCGTGGGTGGCGGCCGAGGGTCTGACGATCAACGGCGCGGCGAGCTACATCGACGCCGAGCTCGACCAGGACTACCGGTCCTCGCCGACCGGCCCGATCCTCGCGCCCAAGGGCCAGTCGCTGCCGGTGACCCCCAAGTTCAAGGGCAACGTGAACGTCCGCTACGAGTGGGACATGGGCGGCGCCACCGCTCACGTGCAGGGCTCGGTGGTCTATTCCGGCTCGGCCTATCCCGACCTGCGCACGGCCGACCGGGCGCTGGTGGGCAAGCTGCCGGACTACACCACCTTCGACATGACCGCGGGCATCGCCAACGGCTCGTGGCGCGTCGAGGCCTTCGCCAAAAACCTCTTCGACGAAGCCGGCCAGGTCGACCGCTTCGTGGCGTGCGTGGTCTGCACCCGCGTGTGGGTCAATCCCATCCGGCCGCGGATCATCGGCGTCCGCTTCGGCCAATCGTTCTAGGAAGCACGGGCGGGGCGATGCGTTCGTCCCGCCCATCTGCTGCTAGTCGAGTCTGAACGGCACCGTCCGCCGCTCGTTGGGCGGCACGCGGAGCGGCCGGTCCACCGGCGGAAAGGCCCGCTGGACGCAGTCGTTGCGCTCGCAGATCCGGCAGCTCACGCCTATCCGCGCCGCGGGGCCGGAGAGGTCCAGCCCCTGCGAATAGACGAGCTCATGGGCGTGCTCGATCTCGCAGCCGAACCCTAGCACGAAGTGCCGCGCCGGCTGCAGGTAGCTCCCGGACGGCTTCACGACGCTGCGCGCCACCGAGAGGTAGCGCGTGCCGTCCGGCATCTCGGCCACCTGCACCAGGAAGCGCTCGGGCGCGCCCACCGCCTCGTGGACGTTCCATAGCGGACAGGCGCCGCCGAACCGGGCGAACCGCAGGCGCGTGGCGCTGTGGCGCTTGGTGATGTTGCCCGCGTAGTCCATGCGCACGAAGAACAGCGGCACGCCCCGCAGGCCGGCCCGCTGCAGCGTGGAGAGCCGGTGGCAGACCTGCTCCAGGCTGGTGTGGAATCCCAGCGCCAACGCCTCGACGTCGTGCCGCCGCGTCCTCGCCGCCGCGTGGAAGCGCCGATAGGGCATCAGGAGCGCGCCGCCGGCGTAGTTCGACAGGCCCACCCGGCAGACGTCCACGGCCTCGGCCGTGCGGAACCGCGCGCGCCCGAGCTCGGCCTCGATCACGTCGGCCAGCTCCACCGCGGCCAGGTGGTAGGCGAGCTGGAAGGTCTGGGTCTCCGGCGGCTGGCGCGGGTTGACGTAGAGGGTCCGGGCGGCCGGGTCGTAGCGCCGCATCACCTCGCCGGCGGCGCCCCGCTCCACGGCGATGCCGAACCGCTCCCACAGGTGCGCCGCGATCCGCTCCTCGGGCGGGACGCCGTCCGCCAGGCCCAGGGATTCGGCCAGCGCCTCGGCCGCCCGGTCGATGGCGTCGACGTAGTTGTCGCGGTCGTGGAAGAACTCGCGGACCTCCTCATAGGGCAGCAGGGAACTCGCCGCCGTGGCCTCGTCCAGGGCCACCGCCGCCTCGGTGAGGTTCAGCCGCTCGGTCAGCCGCTGGTTGGCCCGGTGCAGGTCGAGGAAGCGCCGGGCGAAGGCCGGGGCCTGCAGCGCCACCCGCCGGATTTCCGACAGGGCCACGGGGGCGCCGGGGTGGGCGGATTCGGCCACCGCCTCCTTGAGGTCGGCGATCAGCCGTTCGTCCTCGCGGGCCTCGAACACCTCGGGCGAGACCCCGAAGGCCTCGGCGATCGACAGCAGGACCCGCGAGGTGGCGGGCCGCTGGTTGGCCTCGATCTGCGACAGGTAGCTGACCGAAATCCCCAGCCGGGCGGCGCAGGCCTGGAGCTTCAGGCCCTGCTCCTGCCGGAGCGCGCGCACCTGGGGACCCACAAAAAGCTTGGCCGCCATTTCACAATTTCACAAAAGCGGGAGCGGGAGGCGCCAAGTCTTCGCACGTTCTCGTTTGAAATCCGAGCAGGATTCTCGCTTTCTCTCTCCCGGACCGCTCCGCGCTATTTTGCAAAATGGCGGAGCCCGTTCCTGACGCGGCGAGGTTGCGATGATCGGACGTCCTGGCGAGAAGCTGCACCACCTGCCCCGGCTGGGCCTGTCGGACGCCTGCCGGCTGTTCGGCCTGACCCCCCGGGCCATCCGCTTCTATGAGGAGAAGGGCCTGATCCAGGCCCACCGCGACCGGCTAAACCACCGCTACTACGACGGCTGGGCCCGCCAGCGCCTCGCGTGGATCTCCCGCCTGCGCTCGGTCAGCCTGTCGCTTCGCGACATCCGCCAGGTACTCGAAGCCGACCAGCGCTCGGGCGCGGGTTCGGAGGCGGCGCTCAAGAAGCTGGTGAGCCGCAAGGAGGAACTCTCCCGCGAGCTGGCCGAGATCGACGCCCTGATCCCGGCGCTGCAGGCCGACGTCCAGCCGGCCCTCAACACCGCGGCTTGAGCCTCAGCCTCCGACACGGGCGAGCACGAAGGTCCAGCCCAGCGTCTTTGAGCGCTGGAAGACGGCGGTGCGCCGCGAGCCCTGGAATTCGTAGGCGACCACGCCCTCGGGCGCCCCCAGGATAGTCTTCACCGCCGCCGCCAGGCTGGGGTCGCCCATGTCCGAGGGATGTTCGAACATCCGCGCCGGGTCCTTGTGGATGGCGGTCTGTCCGGCCGCGTCCAGCGCATAGAAGACGAGGTCGTCCGGCAGGCGCGCCGCCTCGTCCACCATCTGCGAGATCAGCCGGGCCCGCACCGAGGCTCCCAGGGCGCCGATCACCCGCCCGTCGCGCCTGATCGGGGCGGCCGCCACGGTCGAGCGATGGCCGGTGGACTTGCTCACCACCAGGGCGGAGCGCACGTCGCCGCCGGCCATCAGGCCCGGGAAGTAGGGCCGGTCGCGCACCGCATCGGGCTGGAACCCGGCGGCGGCGGTGTAGAAGTGTCCGTCGGACAGGGCGTACCAGACGGCGGCGGCCGTCGGCAGGTCGCCGCCCGCCTCCTGCAGCAGCGGCCGGATGCGGTCCCAGTCGCCCGACCGGGCGTCGGAACTGACCGCCAGGGCCTTCAGCGTGCGCAGGGTTCCGGCGAGATGCTCCTCCACCAGTCCGCGGCAGGCGGCGAGGGTGATCTGCGCGTCGGTCGTGAAGGCTGGGCCGGCCGGCTGCGCCCGCGCGGCCGCCCCGCCCCCCAGCCCGAGCAGCGCCGTCGAGGCGATGAAGGTCCGTCTGTGCATGGGCCGGGCTCCTCTGGCGTCGGCGGATGGAGCCAGGGCGGGCGCCGGGCCGCATTGCGCAACGTCAACGGCCGGCGCCGATCCCCCCTTGGCCGCCGCGACGGTCTGGGCCAACGTGCAGCCTCCGATTGTGGGTGCGGGGGACGCAAGCGTGGCTGCGACAGAGCCTTATGACGTGATCGTGGTCGGCTCGGGCGCCGGCGGCGGGATGAGCGCCTACCACCTGACGAAGTCGGGCCTGAAGGTGCTGATGCTCGAGGCGGGCCGCGACTACGATCCCGTCGCCGAGACCCCGATGTACAACATCAACGCCGAGGCGCCGCTGCGCGGAGCTTCGACGCCGGACAAGCCCTTCGGCTTCTACGACGCCACCGTCGACGGCGGCTGGGAGGTGCCGAACGAGCCCTACACCGTGGCCGAGGGCTCCGAGCCCTTCATCTGGTGGCGGCCCCGGATGCTGGGCGGGCGGACGAACCACTGGGGCCGCATCTCGCTGCGGTTCGGGCCGCTGGACTTCAAGCCGCGCAGCCGCGACGGGCTGGGCTACGACTGGCCGATCACCTACGACGACCTCGCCCCCTGGTACGACCGGACCGAGAAGCTGATCGGGGTGACGGGCGCCGCCCCGCCGCGGGGCCTCACCAACACGCCGGACTCGCCGCCGGGCTGCCTGATGGAGAGCCCGCCGCCGCGCGCCTTCGAGCTGTTCTACGCCCGCGCCTTCGAGGCCATGGGCATCCCGGTCGTGCCGATGCACGGGGCGGTGGTCACCGAGGCCATGGAGGGTCGCAACACCTGCGTCTTCGCCACCCCCTGCGGGCGGGGCTGCGCCATCGGGGCGAACTTCCAGTCGACGACCGTGCTGCTGCCGCCGGCCATGGCGACGGGCAACCTGACCATCCGGACCAACGCCCTGGTCTATCAGGTGGACCTGGACGCGGCCGGCAAGGCCAAGGGCGTCACCTTCGTGGACCGCAGGACGGGCGAGCACCACTCGGCGACCGCCCGCGCCGTGGTGCTGGCCGCGGGCTCGGGCGAGACCGCCCGCATCCTGCTGAACTCCAAGAGCGCCAAGTTCCCGGACGGCCTATGCAACACCCACGGCATGGTCGGCCGCTACCTGATGGACAGCGTGGGGCTCAACGTCACCGGCCAGTTCCCGGCGCTGGAGGGCCTGCCGCCCACCAACGACGACGGCATGAGCGTCGAGCACACCTACGTCCCCTGGTGGGGCTATGACCGCCACAAGGAGCTGGGCTTCCCGCGCGGCTACCACGTCGAGATCGGTGGCGGCCGGCAGATGCCGTCGATGAGCATCGCCCGCCTGATGGGCGACGACGCGAGCGTCGGCGACGACCTGCGCGCGGGCCTGCGCCAGCGCTACGGCAGCGTGATCAGCTTCAACGGCCGGGGCGAGATGATCCCCAACGACGACTGCTACTGCGAGCTCGATCCCAAGGTGAAGGACAAGTGGGGCGTGCCTGTCCTGCGCTTCCACTGGAAATGGGGCGAGGCCGAGACGCGTCAGGCCGCGCACATGACCACGACCTTCCTGGAGGTGATCGACCGCCTGGGCGGCAAGCCGGTGGGCGAGGTCGAGCGCGACGGCCGCAAGGCCATCTCCAAGGGCGGCGAGATGATCCACGAGGTCGGCACCGCCCGCATGGGCGCCTCGGACGCCGACTCGGTGGTGAACCAGTACGGCCAGGCCTGGGCGGTCCCGAACCTGTTCGTCACCGACGGCGCGGTGCTGGTCTCCAGCCCCGACAAGAACCCGACGCTCTCGATCCTGGCCCTGGCCTGGCGGTCGAGCGACCATCTGGCGCAATCGGCCAAGCGGGGTGAGCTGTGAGCGACGAAGCCCCCAAGCCCTACCAGCGGAAGATCGACCGCCGCACGGCCCTGATCTGGGTCGGCGCGGCGGGCGCGGCCATCGCCGGCGGCGCGGGCGTGGTCGTCTACCGCGAGGCCATCGGCAAGAAGGAGCCGTCCACGGCGTCCGGCTACGGGACCGATCCCAAGCTCAACCCGCCGATCAAGGCCCCCTGGCCGCGCCTGCTGTCGGACGACGAGCTGCAGGCCGCCGCCGTCCTCGCCGACTTCATCCTGCCGGCCACGGCGACAGCTCCGGCCGCGAGCGCCCTGGGCGTTCCGGACTTCATCGACGAGTGGGTGAGCGCGCCCTATCCCGACCAGCTGGAGGACCGGCCGGTGATCCGCGACGGCCTGAAGGCGCTGATCCCCGATCTCGTGCGTGGCGATGCGGCCCGGCGGACGGCGGCGCTGGCCGCCCTGCCGAAGTCCACGGATGAGAAGATCCGCGCGTTCTTCACGCGGTTCCGGGCGCTGACCGTGGGCGCCTATTACACCACCGAGGCCGGGTTCAAGGACATCGGCTACATCGGCAACGAGGCCCGCGCGTCCGACCCCGGCCCCTCGGCCGAGGTGAAGGCCGTGCTCGAGGAGCGCCTGAAGGCGCTGGGACTTTGAAAGGGAACGTCATGAGGGCTGCGGTGCTTGGGATCGCCATGGCGATCGCGATGATCGGTGGAGCGGCCTCGGCCGCCGAGAACACGCTGACCCCGGCCGAGAAGGCGGCGGGCTGGAAGCTGCTGTTCGACGGCAGGTCCACGGAAGGCTGGCGCGGCTTCAAGACCCTCGAGCCCGACGCCGGCTGGACGGTGGCGGACGGCGCGCTTGGCCCCGACCCCAAGACCTCGCGCGACATCATGACCAAGGAGATGTTCGGCGACTTCGAGCTGGTCTTCGACTGGAAGATCACGCCCAAGGGCAATTCCGGGGTCATGTTCCACGTCACCGAGACGGGCGACCAGACCTACCAGAGCGGGCCGGAATACCAGGTCGTCGACAATGCGCGGGGCGAGCCGCTGGCGGAGCAGGCCGGCGCCCTCTACGGCCTCTATCCGCCGACCACCGACGCGACGAAGCCCGTGGGCGAGTTCAACCAGAGCCGGCTCGTCCTCAAGGGCGGCAAGGGCGAGCACTGGCTGAACGGCGTGAAGGTGGCCGAGTACGACCTGAACTCACCCGAGTTCAAGGCCAAGGTGGCGGCCACGAAGTTCAAGGCCTGGCCGCAGTTCGCGGCCTCGGACGCCGGCCACATCGCCCTGCAGAACCACGGCGACCACGTCTACTACCGCAACATCAAGATCCGGCCGCTGAAGTAGGCGCCGGTCCCGTGCTCGCGCGCACCACGAGGCGGTGGGCGAGGGTGACGTGGCGCACCGTGTCGACCCGGCCCGACAGCACGTCGAGCAGCAGGCGCACCACCTCGTGGCCGATGGCCTCCTTGGGCTGGCTGACGGTGGTGAGCGGCGGGTCCAGGTGGCGCGCGTAGCGGATGTCGTCGAAGCCCACGAGCGAGACGTCGGCCGGGCATGAAAGGCCTCGTCGGCGCAGCGCCTCGAGCGCGCCCATGGCCATCTCGTCGCTGAAGCAGAAGATCGCGGTGGGCCGGGGATCAGCGTCGAGCAGCGCGAGCGCCTGGGCAAGGCCGGACTCGATCGTGAAGTCGCCCTGCGCCACGTTCAGGCCCCAGCGGCCGTGGCGGGCGGCGGCGGCCTGCACGCCGCTCAGGCGGTCGCGGCTCAAGGGGCTGGCCAGCGGCCCGGTGATCACCCCCACCCGGCGGTGGCCCAGCCCGTAAAGGTGCTCCATCGCCTCGGCGGCGGCGCGGGCGTTGTCGATGTGGGCGCTGGGCACGCCGAGCTCGGGACTGAACTCGCAGCCGTTGACGATGGGCGCCTTGGGCCCCTGCGCGGCCACCATCTCGGCCAGCGCCGGCGGCAGCCGATGGCCCAGGAAGATCAGGCCGTCCGCCTCCCGGCGGCGCAGCAGCAGGGCATACTGGTCCTCGCGCGCCTCCTCCTGGCGCGTGTCGCCCAGCAGCACGGCGTAGCCCGCGGCGGTGGCGGCCTCCTCCACGCCCCGGATGACCTGCGAGAAGAACGGGTTCGAGATGTCCGGCACCGTCACCAGGATCTTGCCGGTCTTGAGCGTGCGCAGGCTCTTGGCCGCCACGTTGGGCGCGTAGCCGAGCCGCTCCACCGAGGCCAGCACGCGCGCCCGGGTCGCCTCGGCCACCCGCTCGGGCGCGCTCAGCACCCGCGAGACGGTGGCTGTCGAGACCCCCGCATCCCTGGCGACATCCTGGATCGTGGCCACGCTTGCACCCGCCGGTTGATCGTGTAATCGATTACATCGTGCGAGCGGGGCCGTTCAAGAGCCCTCGCCGCGGGGGAGGCGAGGCATGGGCGCCAAGGCGCGGCTTTTCCTGATGATGGTGCTCCAGCTGGCGGTCTGGGGCGCCTGGGCGCCGAAGCTCTTCCCCTACATGGGGATGCTGGGCTTTACGCCCTGGCAGCAGTCGCTGGTCGGCAGCTCGTGGGGCGTGGCCGCGCTCCTCGGCATCTTCTTCTCCAACCAGTTCGCCGACCGGAACTTCTCGGCCGAGCGGTTCATGGCCGCGAGCCACCTCCTGGGCGGGCTGGCCCTGCTGTTCACCGCCTTCCAGACCAGCTTCTGGCCGTTCTTCGCGGGCTACCTGGCCTACAGCCTGCTCTATGTGCCGACGTTGTCGGTCTCAAACTCCATCGCCTTCGCCAACCTCAAGGACCCGGCCAAGGACTTCGGCGCCGTCCGCATGGGCGGCACGGTGGGCTGGATGCTGGTGAGCTGGCCCTTCGTCTTCCTGCTGGGCGCCCAGGCCGAGCCCGACCAGGTGCGCTCGATCTTCGTGGTGGCGGCCGTGGTCTCGTTCGCGCTCGCCGCCTACAGCCTGACCCTGCCGCACACCCCGCCCAAGCGCGGCGCCGAGGCCGCCGACCCGCTGGCCTGGCGCGAGGCCTTCAAGCTGCTGCGCGTCCCCTTCGTGGCCGTGCTCTTCCTGGTCACCTTCATCGATAGCGTGATCCACAACGGCTATTTCGTCATGGCCGACGCCTTCCTGACCCAGCGCGTGGGGATCGCGGGCAACCTTTCGATGGTGGTCCTGAGCCTGGGCCAGCTCGCCGAGATCGTCACCATGTTCGTCCTGGGCGGCGTGCTCATCCGGATCGGCTGGAAGGCGACCATGATCGTGGGCGTCCTGGGCCACGCGGCGCGCTTCTCGGTCTTCGCCTTCTTCCCCGACAGCGTGCCGGTGATCGTCGCCGTCCAGCTCCTGCACGGGATCTGCTACGCGTTCTTCTTCGCCACCGTGTACATCTTCGTAGACGCCGCCTTCCCGAAGGACGTGCGGACCAGCGCCCAGGGCCTGTTCAACCTGCTGATCCTGGGGGTCGGCAATGTCGCGGCGAGCTTCCTCTTCCCGCACCTGATGGGCCGGCTTTCGACGCCCACCCCCACGGGTCCGCAGGTGGACTACCAGACCCTGTTCCTGGTCCCCACCGGCATGGCCCTCGTGGCCGTGGTCCTGCTCGCCCTCTTCTTCCGTCCGCCCCAGGCGCGGCCCGTCCACCCGGTCAGCGCATGAGATCCGCCAACAAGGGAGACGTTCCGTGCGTCAGACGCTCCAACTGCACCGCCGCAGCTTCCTCGCCGCCGCCGGCGCGGCGCTGGTGAGCGGCCAGGCCCAGGCCCAATCCGGGACCGCGCCGTTCTTCCAGCGGACCGGCCTGCCGATCGGCCTGCAGCTCTACACGCTGGGTCCCGACGCCGGGAAGGACCTGGAGGCCACCCTCGCGGCGGTGGCGGGGATCGGCTACCGCGACGTGGAGCTGCCGGGCTTCATGGGCCATACGCCCGCCGAGATCCGGGCCGCCCTGGACAAGGCGGGGCTCACCTGCCGCAGCGCCCATATCCAGCCCCGGGGCGGCTTCGACGGCGACCTCGCCAGGCTGGCCGACGACCTGGCGACCATCGGGGTGAAGCACGCTGTGGCCCCCAGCCCCTACGTCCCCGACCATGCGCGCAAGGCCGCCGAGGGCGTGGCCGGCGTGGACGCCTATCGCACCATGATGGGGGCGCTCACCGCCAACGACTGGAAGATGAACGCCGAGTTCCTGAACGCGAAGGCCGCGGTGCTGAAGCGCTCGGGGATCGCGGTCGGCTACCACAACCACAACTTCGAATTCGCCCCGCAGGGCGCGACGAACGGGCTGGAGATCCTGCTGGCGAACACCGACCCGGCGCTCGTCACCTTCGAGGCTGACGTGGGCTGGATGGCGGCGGCCGGCGTCGATCCGCTGGCCTTCATCCAGAAGCACCGGGGCCGCTTCACCCTGATGCACGTGAAGGACGTCAAGGCCACGACGAAGACCAATTACGAGCTGCGGATGGACCCCACCGAGGTGGGCTCGGGCCGCCTCGACTGGGGCCGCCTGCTGCCGGGCGCGCACGCCGCCGGCGTGCGGAACTTCTACGTCGAGCAGGAGCCGCCGTTCGAGCGGCCGCGCATCGAGGCCGCGAAGATCTGCCACGACTTCCTGGCGCGCGTGACCGCATGACCGAGGGCGGCCCGATCCGGCTGGCCATGGTGGGCGGCGGACCCGGCGCCTTCATCGGCCCCGTGCACCGCATGGCCGCCGAGCTGGACGGGCGGATGCGGCTGGTGGCCGGCGCCTTCAGCCGCGACCCGGCCAAGAGCGCGCAGGCGGCCAGGGCCTGGGGCGTGCGCGGCTATGACGACTGGTCGCAAATGATCGCCGCTGAAGCGACGCGTCCGGACGGGGCCCAGGTCGTGGCGGTGGTGACGCCGAACCATCTGCATCTCGCGGTGTCCGCCACGGCGCTCCGGGCCGGCCTGCACGTGATGAGCGACAAGCCCGCGACGCGGGATCTCGACGAGGCCCGGGAGCTCGCGGGCGTGGTGGCGCGCAGCGGACGGCTCTACGGCCTGACCTACACCTACACCGGCTATCCGATGGTCCGCGAGGCGCGCGAGATCGTGCGGCGCGGCGACCTCGGCGCCATCCGCAAGATCGTCGTGGAGTATCCGCAAGGCTGGCTTTCCCGGCCCATCGAGCTCGAGGGCGCCAAGCAGGCGGAGTGGCGCGTGGACCCGGCGCTGGCCGGGGCCGGCTGCATCGGCGACATCGGCGTCCACGCCTTCAACCTGGCCGAGTTCGTCGGCGGCGTGCGGGTCGAGCGGCTGTGCGCCGACGTCTCCACCCTGGTCCCCGGCCGCCTGCTGGACGACGACTGCAACGTCCTGCTGCGGTTCGCGGGCGGGGCGCGCGGCGTGCTGATCGCCTCGCAGGTCTCGGCCGGCGCGCGCAACGGGCTGAGGCTCCAGGTCTATGGCGAGAAGGGTGGGCTCTCCTGGTCGCACGAGCGGCCGGCGGAGCTGACGATCGACTGGCTGGACGGCCCCAGCCACGTCCTGCACGCGGCGGCCGGCTATCTCTCGAACCCCGCACAGGCCGCCTCGCGCATCCCGACCGGACATCCCGAGGGGTTCATCGAGGCCTTCGCCAACCTCTACCGCGACTTCGCCGACGCCATCGTGGAGGGCTGCTCTGACGCGGGCCTCGTGCCCGACATCGCGGAAGGCGTGCGCAGCATGGCCTTCGTGGAGACCGCCGTGGCCGCCAGCCGCGACGGCGCGGGCTGGGTCGCCCTGGACGGGAGCATCGCATGAGGACGCTGAAGGGGCCCGGCATCTTCCTGGCCCAGTTCGTGGGCCCCGAGCCGCCGTTCGACCGGCTGGAGACCCTGGCCGACTGGGCAGCGGGGCTGGGCTACGTGGGCCTGCAACTGCCGACCGGCGAGGGCGGCCTGTTCGACGTGGCGAAGGGCGCCGAGAGCCAGGCCTACTGCGACGACGTCAAGGGCATGCTGGCGGGCAAGGGCCTCGCCATCACCGAGCTTTCCACCCACCTGCAGGGCCAACTCGTCGCCGTGCATCCGGCCTACGACGAGCTCTTCGACGGCTTCGCCCCGCCCCAGGTCCGGGGGAGGCCCACCGAGCGCCAGGCCTGGGCGGTCGGCCAGATGAAGGCGGCGGCCAAGGCCAGCCAGCGGCTGGGTCTCACCGCGCATGCGACCTTCTCGGGCGCGCTCGCCTGGCCCTATGTCTATCCCTGGCCGCAGCGGCCGGCGGGCCTGATCGAGGAGGCTTTCGCCGAACTCGCCCGGCGCTGGCGGCCGATTCTCGACGCCTTCGACGAGGCCGGCGTCGACGCCTGCTTCGAGCTGCATCCGGGCGAGGACCTGCACGACGGGGCGACCTTCGAGCGCTTCCTGGAGGCGGTGGGCGGACACCCGCGCGCCAACATCCTCTACGACCCCAGCCATTTCGTGCTGCAGCAGCTCGACTACCTGGACTTCATCGACCGCTACCATCCGCGCATCCGCGCCTTCCACGTGAAGGACGCCGAGTTCCGGCCCACCGGCCGCGCGGGCGTCTATGGTGGCTACATGGGCTGGGTGGACCGGCCCGGCCGGTTCCGCTCGCTAGGCGATGGCGAGATCGACTTCGGCGCGATCTTTTCCAAGCTGGCGGCCTACGACTATCCGGGCTGGGCCGTGCTGGAGTGGGAGTGCGCGCTCAAGCATCCGGAGGACGGGGCCCGCGAAGGCGCGCCCTTCATCCGCGACCACATCATCCGCGTGACGGAGCGGGCGTTCGACGACTTCGCCGGCGCCGGCACGGACGCGGCCGCCAACCGGCGGCTGCTCGGCCTGAGGAACACTTGAGATGGCGAACCTCAACAACAAGGCCCGCGAGGAGCGCACCTACGACGCCATCGTCGTGGGCAGCGGGATCACCGGCGGCTGGGCGGCCAAGGAGCTGACCGAGCGCGGCCTGAAGACCCTGGTGCTGGAGCGCGGCGGGCCCGTGCGCCACATCGCCGACTATCCCACCGCCGCCACCGACCCCTGGCAGACCCGCTATCCGCGCGGCCGCCTGCCGGAGGCGGAGCTGAAGACGAAGTATCCGATGCAGCGGCGCACCGGCTACGCCGTCACCGAATACACCCAGCACTTCTTCGTCCGCGACGACGAGAACCCTTATTCCGAGACCCAGCGGTTCGACTGGATACGCGGCTACCACGTGGGCGGCCGCTCGCTGACCTGGGGGCGGCAGAGCTACCGCTGGTCGGACCTCGATTTCGAGGCCAACGCCCGCGACGGGGTCGGCGTGGACTGGCCCATCCGCTACGCCGATCTGGCGCCTTGGTACGACCACGTGGAGCGGTTCATCGGCGTCTCGGGCCAGGCCGAGGGCCTGCCGCAGCTTCCCGACGGCGTCTTCCAGCCGCCGATGGAGATGAACTGCGTCGAGAAGGCCTTCAAGCAGAGGTCCGAGGCGCGCTTCCCCGAGCGGCGGATCACCATCGGCCGGGCCGCGCACCTGACCGCGCCCACCGAGGAGCAGCAGGCGCTGGGCCGCGGCAAGTGCATGAACCGCAACCTCTGCATGCGCGGCTGTCCGTACGGGGCCTATTTCAGCTCCAACTCGGCGAGCCTGGTGGCGGCCGAGCGGACCGGGAATCTCCAGATCCGCCCGAACTCCATCGTCACCACCCTGGTCCATGACGCGCGGACGGGGCGGGCCTCGGGGGTGAAGATCCTCGACGCCGAGACGGGCCAGGAGGAGGAGTTCCACGCCAAGGTCATCTTCCTCTGCGCCTCGGCCATCGCCAGCGCCTGGATCCTGCTGAATTCCCGGAGTCCGCGGTTCCCGAACGGCTTCGGCAACGGCTCGGACCAGGTGGGCCGCAACCTCATGGACCACCACCTGGGCGTGGGGGCCGGCGCCGAAGTCGAGGGTTTCGACGACAAGTACTATTCCGGCCGCCGACCCAACGGCCTCTACATCCCGCGCTTCCGCAACCTCGGCGACGCCGCCACCCGCCGCACCGACTATCTCCGGGGCTTCGGCTACCAGGGCGGGGCGGGGCGCCCGAGCTGGGAGCGGCCGGTCGACGGCTTCGGCGCGGACCGGAAGGCCGCCCTGACCCAGCCCGGCCCGTGGATGGTCCGCCTGGGCGGTTTCGGCGAGATCCTGCCCAACGCCCGCAACCGCATGACCCTGAACACCGCGGTGAAGGACAAGCACGGCCTGCCCACCATCACCTTCGACGCCACCATCGGCGACAACGAGAAGGCCATGCGCAAGGACATGGCCGCCGCCGCCGCCGAGATGCTGGAGGCGGCGGGCTTCAAGAACGTGCGCCCGTTCGACGGCGACTACGCCCTGGGCCTGGGCATCCACGAGATGGGGACGGCGCGCATGGGCCGCGACCCCAGGACTTCGGTGCTGAACGCCCGCAACCAGATGCACGAGTGCCCGAACGTCTTCATCACCGACGGGGCGGCCATGACCTCGTCGGCCTGCGTGAACCCGTCCCTGACCTACATGGCGCTGACCGCCCGCGCCGCGGCTTTCGCCGCCGAGGCCGGCCGGAAGGGAGACCTCTGATGACGGCTCCGATGCTCAACCGGCGTGACGCCTTCGCGGGCGCGCTCGCCACCCTGTGGGCCGTGCCCGTGGTGGTCCACGCCCAGGCCGCGACGGCCGTTCCCGCCTGGACCCCCAAGGCGCTCTCGGCGGACGAGGCGCGCACGCTCGCCGCCGCCTGCGAGCGCATCATGCCCGCCACCGACACGCCCGGCGCGGTCGCGGTGGGCGTACCCCAGTTCATCGACCGGGCCATGGCCGACTGGTTCGAACCGGCCGACGTCCAGCAGCTGCGGGCCGGGCTCGCTAGCCTGGACGCCCAGGCCCGGTCGCGGTTCAAGGCGCCCTTCGCCGCCCTTTCCGGCGAGCGGCAGGACGCGCTGCTCCGCGCCGCCGAGGCCGAGGGCAAAGCCGCGTCCCGACCCCACTGGTTCCCGGCGCTCAGGGAGTTCGTCACCGTCGGCTACTTCACCTCCGAGCCCGGTGCGACGAAGGCGCTGCGCTACGACCCCGTGCCCGGCGACTACCGGGGCTGCGTGCCGCTGAAGGAGATCGGCCGGGCATGGGCGACCTGATGCGATCGGGGCTTATGGCCCTCGGCCTGCTGGCCTGCGCCGCGCCGGCCGCCGCGGCGGAACATTGGCGGCCGATCTTCAACGGCCGCGACCTTTCGGGCTGGGTCCCGAAGGTGAACCACCATGCGCTCGGCGAGAACTGGCGCGACACCTTCCGCGCCGGGGACGGCGTGCTGCGCGTCTCGTACGACAGGTACGACGTCTTCAAGGACGAGTTCGCCCACCTGATCTACCGCACGCCGCTCTCCTCCTACCGCCTGCGGTTCGAGTACCGGTTCGTCGGACCCCAGACGCCTGGCGCCCCGGCTTGGGCGGTGCGCAACAGCGGGGTCATGCTGCACGGCCAGGCGCCTGAGACCATGGCGCTGGACCAGAGCTTCCCGGTCTCGGTGGAGGCCCAGCTCCTGGGAGGCGCCCCGGGACAAACGAGGCCCACGGGCAACGTCTGCACGCCCGGCGTGACGGTCGCCATCGCCGGCGTCACGCGGACCGAGCACTGCCTGAACTCCACGTCCAAGACCTTTCCGGACGGCGAATGGGTGCGGTTCGAGGTCGAGGTGCATGGCGGGCGGCTGGTGCGCCACATCGTCAACGGCGAGACGGTGATGGAATACGCGGACGTGCGGCTCGCGCCCTCTGAGTACGCGGGCCTGGGCGCCGACTCCGCCGTCCTGGGCCAGGAGGCGGCGCCGCTAGAGCGCGGCTACATCTCCCTCCAGGGCGAGGGACACCCCCTGGAGTTCCGGAAGATCGAGGTGCTGGAGCTGCCCTGATCCGCCCGCGCGCGGATCGCATGTAGCGGCACGCTAAATGTCAATATATGCTGCCTCCCAACAACAAGGGGAGGACGTGGCCATGCGCATCCTGAAATGGGTCGCGGGCGGTGCGGCGATGCTGGTCGTGCTGGCGGCGCTGGCCTGGGCGTTCCGCTTCGACCTGATCATCCTGGGCGCGCGGCTGCGCTTCCCCAAGATCGGGCCGAACCAGGCCGTCGCCTGGGCGCCGGGGCCGGCGGCGCCCGCCGCGCCGGCCGACGGCCGCCCGCCCAACATCGTCTTCATCCTGGCCGACGACCTGGGCTTCAACGACATCACCCTGAACGGCGGCGGGATCGCGGGCGGCGCCGTGCCGACGCCCAACATCGATTCCCTGGCCCATGACGGCGTCACCTTCGTCAACGGCTACGCCGGCAACGCCACCTGCGCCCCCTCGCGCGCGGCGATCATGACCGGCCGCTACGCCACCCGCTTCGGCTTCGAGTTCACGCCGACGCCGACGGCGTTCTCGCGGGTGGTGGGGACCTTCCATTCGCCGGGCGCGGCCCACGAGAGCCGCTTCGACGCCGCCGCCGCCCGGCGCGTGCCCCGCGACGTGGACGCCATGGCCATGCCCACCTCGGAGATCACCATCGCCGAGATGCTGCGTGGGCGCGGCTACCACACCATCCACCTGGGCAAGTGGCACCTGGGCGGCAGCGAGGGCTCGCGGCCGGAGCAGCAGGGCTTCGACGAGAGCCTGGGCTTCATCGCCGGCGGTTCGATGTTCCTGCCCAAGGACGACCCGAACGTCGTCAATTCCAAGCAGTCGTTCGACCCGATCGACAAGTTCCTGTGGGGCGCGCTGCCCTACATGGTCCAGTACAACGGCTCCAAGCCGTTCCGGCCCAGGGGCTACATGACCGACTACCTCACCGACGAGGCGGTCACGGCGATCCGGGCCAACCGCAACCGGCCCTTCTTCATGTACCTGGCCTACAACGCGCCCCACACGCCGCTGCAGGCCACCAAGGCCGACTACGACGCCCTGCCGCAGATCAAGGACCATCGCCTCAGGGTCTACGGCGCCATGGTGCGCAACCTGGACCGCAACATCGGCCGGGTGCTGGCCGAGCTGAAGGCCCAGGGCCTGGATGACAACACGCTCGTGATCTTCACCAGCGACAACGGCGGCGCCCAGTACGTCGGCCTGCCCGACCTCAACCGCCCCTACCGCGGCTGGAAGGCGACCTTCTTCGAGGGCGGGGTGCACGTGCCGTTCTTCATGCGCTGGCCGGCGAAGCTGCCGGCGGGCGGGCGCTTCGAGAGCCCGGTGGCCCATGTGGACATCTTCGCCACGGCGGCGGGCGCGGCCGGCGCGGCCCTGCCGAACGACCGGCCCATCGACGGCGTGGACCTCGCGCCCTACCTGACCGGCAGCGGCGCAGGTGGCCTGGATCGGACGCTCTACTGGCGCTCGGGCCGCTACAGGATGGTGATGTCCGGCGGCTGGAAGCTGCAGGTCGCCGAGGAGCCGAACACCGTCTGGCTGTTCGACCTCAAGACCGATCCGACCGAGCGCCGCAACCTGGCGAAGGCCAACCCGGAGAAGGTGCGTGAGCTCACCGCCGCCCTCACCCGGCTGGACGGCCAGATGGTCCCGCCGCTGTGGCCGTCGGTGCTGAGCGGCGCCGTCGCCATCGACCACCCGCTGGGCGTGGCCGACAAGCCGGGCGACGAATACGTCTACTGGGACAACTGAGGGGGCGAGGGCCCCGGCTAAAAGCCGGGGCCGGGGCGCGTGCGGATGTTGAGCTGGCCGGCGAGGCCCGCCTTCCGGTGGTGCTCGATGGCGTGCATCTCGGGCGACATGGCCATGGCCTGGAACGCCGCCAGCGAGGGGTATTCGGCGAGCGCCACCGCGTCCCACAGCTCCTCCACCTCGCCCAGCAGCAGGCCGGTGACGGCGCCCGAATAGCGGATCTTGCCGCCCAGGCCCGCGACCAGCTTGCTGACCGCCTCGCCGTAGCGGGCGTAGGCCTCGCGGCCGGTGAGGTGCGCGTCCGAGCCGTCGGGATATTCCGCCCGGTCCTTGAACTTCAGCAGGTTGACCATGACGAACGGCCCGTCCTCGGGCGCGCCGAAGAATTCGGCGATCTGCTCGGGGCCAGGGAAGACGCTGTTGACGACCTTCATGGCGATCCCTCCTAGGCGCGCCGGGCGATCATGGCGTCGAGCAGCTCGACGATCTCGTCCGGGCTGTCCTCCTGGACGAAGTGGCCGCCCTTGAGCGTGACGTGGGGCTGGCCGCGGGTTCCCGGCACCCGGCCCTGGAACACCGCCTCGCCGCCGCGGGTGATGGGATCGCCGTCGCTGAAGGCGGTGAGGAAGGGCTTCTCGAACCGCTCCAGGACCTCCCAGGCCCGCTTGTTCTCGGCCACCGAGGCGTGCTCGGGCGTCACGGGCACCAGGGCCGGGAACTGGCGGGCGCCTTCCTTGTAGCGATCGTCGGGGAAGGGGGCATCGTAGGCGGCGATCTCGGCGGGCGTGAGGTCGCGCTGGCTCCCGCCGTTGAGCAGGAGGCCGATCGGCAGCTCGGGCGCGTTCTGGCTGAAGTTGAGCCAGGCCTGGAAGCCCTCGGTGGCGCCCACGCCCACCGGCAGGCCGGTGTTGGAGACGATGACGCCCGCGAATCGCTCGGGGAAGGCCGCCACGAGGCGAAGGCCGATCAGCCCGCCCCAGTCCTGGCAGAAGAGCGTCAGGTCCGTCAGGTCCAGGTCGGTGAGCCATTGGCTCATCCAGGCCACGTGCCGCTCGAAGGTGTAGTCCGAGCGCTTGGCCGGCTTGTCCGAGCGGCCGAAGCCGATCAGGTCGGGCGCGATCACCCGGCGGCCGCGCGCGGCCAGGCCGGCGATGATCTTGCGGTAGAGAAAGGCCCACGAGGGCTCGCCATGCAGCAGCAGGACGGGCGCCCCGTCGCGCGGCCCCTCGTCGACGTAGTGGATCCGCAGGTCCGTCCCGTCGGCGTCCGTCACCGTGTGGTAGCGCGGCGCATAGGGCCAGTCCGCCAGTCCCTCGAAGCGCTCGTCCGGCGTCCGCAACACGTCCATGGCGAAGTCCTCCCCTTCCAGCCGCTCGGCTTTCGATGTATTGGCAATGTACGTGCCATTTTATAGCGAGCGCGGTCAAGCGGGGAGGCGGCGATGCGGAAGGTCTGGGGGATCGTCCTGGCGGCGGTCGGCGTGCTGGCGATCGGGGCGGGCATTCTGTGGACCCAGCGCGGCGCCCTGGCCCAGGCGGCCATGGCGCGGGTCTTCGAGCGGGCCATGGGGTCGGACGCCCTGGCCGAACTGCCCGACGGCCTGCACGTCGGCCTGTGCGGGACGGGATCGCCCATGCCCGACCCCACGCGGGCCGGGCCCTGCGTGGCCGTGGCCGCCGGCAAGACGCTGTTCGTAGTCGACTCCGGGTCGGGCTCCACCCGCAACCTGTCGCTGATGAACCTGCCGCCGCCGAAGGTCGCGGCGATCTTCCTGACCCACTTCCACTCCGACCACATCGCCGACCTGGGCGAGCTGATGCTGCAGCGGTGGGCCGGCGGCGCCTCGCAGGCGCCCGTGCCGGTCTATGGGCCCACGGGCGTCGACCAGGTGGTGGCGGGCTTCCAGGCGGCCTATGGCCCGGACCGGGGCTACCGCATCGCCCACCACGGCCCGGCCGTCGTCCCGCCCTCCGGTTTCGGCGGCGCGCCCATCGCCTTCACGGCCGCGCCGGGCAAGCCCCCGACTCTGATCTACGACGCGGACGGCGTGCGGGTCTGGGCCTTCGCGGTGAACCACAGCCCCGTGGAGCCCGCCGTCGGCTACCGCTTCGAATACAAGGGCCGCAGCGTGGTGGTGAGCGGCGACACCGGCCCTTCGGCGAACCTCGTGGCGGCGACCAGGGGCGCCGAGGTGCTGGTCCACGAGGGCCTGGCGCCCAACCTGGTGGCCATCCAGCGGGAGGCGGCGCTGAAGGCCGGCCGGGCCAACTACGCGGCCATCTTCCACGACATCCTGAGCTACCACACGGCCCCCGAGACGGCGGCGGAGGAGGCCAGGGCGGCCGGCGTGCGCGAGCTCGTCTTCTATCACATCATCCCGCCCCAGCCGGTCCGGGCGCTAGAGGGGCCGTTCCTGGGCCGCAGCCGCGACATCTTCGGCGGGCCCGTGCGGGTGGGCCGCGACGGGGACCTGGTGTCGCTGCCGGCCGGCTCGCGCGAAATCCGCCACGGCGACCTCATGCGGACCTTCAGGTTCTAGACGGCGCCGCGGCGCAAGGCCTATCCGTCACCCATGCCCGCCGCTTCGCGACCCAAGACACCTGCTCCGCCCGAGGCCGACGGCCGCCGCCGCCGCAGCCAGACGAGCCGCGCGCGTATCGTCGAGGCCATGCTGGAGCTGGTCCACGCCGGCAATCCCGCGCCCTCGGCCGAGGGCGTCGCGGCCCGCGCCGAGGTCGGCCTGCGCACCGTCTTCCGGCATTTCGCCGACATGGAGAGCCTCTACCGGGAGATGTCGGCCGCGATCGAGGCCGAGCTCACGACCATGATCGAGAAGCCCTTCGAGGGCGCGACCTGGCAGGAGCGGGTGGTCGAGCTCGTCGGACGCCGGGCCGCGGTCTACGAGCGGATCGCGCCGTTCAAGGGCGCCTCCGAGGCCCACCGGCGCCAGTCGGCCTTCCTGCAGGCGGACCACGACCGGATGGTCGAGGCCGCGCGGCGAATCCTCAGGAACCAGCTCCCGCCGGCCGTCGCGCGCGACATCGGAACCTTCGAGACCCTCGACCTGCTGCTGAGCTTCGAGGCCTGGAACCGCCTGCGGACCGACCAGGGCCTGAGCGAACGCCGCGCCCGGACGCTGCTCGAAGCCGCCGTGCGGCGCTGCCTGGATCGGGACGGCTGATCCGCTCAAGGGCGCGGCCGGCGCCGTCAGAACGTCCTGGCCAGCGTCAGTCCCACCGTCCTGGGCCGCTGCGGGGTCGACAGCGTGGTCGTGCGCAGGAGGAACGGGTTGCCGAAGGCGAGCGTGTCGCCGCGGCGGTTCAGGACGTTGTCGGCGAAGAGGCGCGCGCTGAGGCCCGGGCCGGAAAGGGCGGCCGACAGCCGCAGGTCGCCATAGCCCCCCATCTCCGGCGCGGTGACGGCGTCGAAGGCGAGCCGGGAGCGGCCGACATAGGTGAAGGTCGCGCGCAGGGAGAGGTCCCAGGCGTCCGCGAGCGGCAGGACGTAGGCGCCCGAGGCGGCGTAGGACAGTTTCGGGACGCCCGGCAGGCGGGTGTCTTCGCGCTCGGGCAGGCCCGGCGCGGCGTAGAGCAGCTCGGGCTCCTGCCACACCGCGTTGCCGGCCAGCTCGAACGGTCCGCGTCGCCAGGCGCCCTCGGCCTCCAGGCCGCGGCTGCGTCCCTCGCCGAGGTTGGCCGTGAACGGCAGGCCGGAGGGCAGGAGGACGTCGGCCTGGATGTCGGTCCAGTCCGCGCGGAAGGCCGCCACCCGCAGGGCGAGGCCCAGGGCCGGAACGCGCCAGCGCCCGCCCGCCTCGTAGCTCCACAGCTCGTCGCCGGCGTAGCGCCGCAGGGGCTGGGCCCCGTCCGGTTCGCCGAACGCCTGGCCGGCCGGGCCGCTCGTGTTGAAGCCGGGCGTGCGATAGCCCTCCGCCGCCTGGGCGTAGAGCGTGAGCCCGGGCGAAGGGCGGTAGGCGAGGACGAACCGCGGGGTGAAGCCGTTGTAGTGGGTCGTGTCGCGGAACGTCCGCACCGGCCCGCCGAGCGTCACCTCCGAACGGGTCCGCAAGCCCGTATGGAACAGCCGCCCCCCGGCGGTGACGGTCAGGGCGGGCGTCAGGTCGTACGAGGCCTCGCCGAAGACGGCGGCTTCGCGCAGGCGGTCGCGCCTGGCCTCCGCATAGCCCGCGAGCCCCTCGACGGTATCCACGCGGCTTTCCAGCCTCTGGTCGCCGACCGAGGCGAAGACGCCGGCCTTCCACTGCCAGCGGCCCGGTCCGGCCGAGGTCGCGCGGCCCTCCGCCACCAGGGCGCGGATCTCGTTGCGGTCGGCGAAGGTCCGGGGCCGGGTCCCGTCGGGAACCAGTGTCGCCGGAGCCGCCGCGGCGTCGTAGGTGGTGCCGACGTCGTGGTCGAGGGCGCCGACGGTGACCGTCAGCCTGCCCCAGGCCGGAGACCAGCGGGCGCCCACGGCGCCGGCCATGAAGTCGTTGTCGTGCGGCTGGGCCACGGCCGATGCGCGGGACAGGGCGCCGACCGCCGGGTCGGCGTAGTGCGCGTCGCGCGTGTCGATGTTCTGGTTGACCACCACCGCATCGAGGTCGAGCTCGGGCGAGACCTGCCAGAGCAACCCGGCCCGCATGCCGATGCGGCGGGTGCGGTCGATGTTGCTCAGGCCGCGCTCGACGTCGTCGATCGTTCCGCCGCTCTCCTCCGACCAGGCCACCGCGCGGACGGCGCCGGCGCCTCCGGCGAGGGGCCGGTTGATGACGCCCTGCAGCTCGTACGACCCCGCCCCGTGGGCGGTTCCGGCCGCCGTCGCCGAGAGGCTGCCCGAGCGGGTCGAGGGGTCGGGCGCGTTCGGCACGATGTGCAGCACGCCGCCGATGGAGCCCGCGCCGTAGAGCGTCCCTTGAGGACCGCGCAGGACCTCCACCCGCGCGACGTCGGCCAGCGGCAGGTCGGGATCGGGCGCGTTGTAGGTGAGGCGCAGGTCGCCGAGGTAGAGCCCGACCGTGGACTGGGTGTGGCCGGTGAGCGGACCGTCCGACAGGCCGCGCAGGATCACCTTGTCCCGACCAGGCCCGAGGTTGGTGACCGTGACGCCCGCCGCCAACAGAGATAGGTCGCCCACGTCGGCCACGCCGGCGCGGGCCAGCTCCGCGCCGCTCGCCGCGGTCAGGGCCGAGGCCGACTGAGACAGCAGGTGCTCGGTCTTGTCGGCCGTCACCACCAGTTCGGCGAGGTCCACCGCGCGAACGCTCTCGACCGGCGGCGCGGGCCCGGAAGGGGCGGCGATCGGGATCGGCGCGGGACGGATCACCACTGTCCTGGCGTCGGGCCGCCGGGCGACGCACGAGGAGCCGGCGAGCAGGCGCGCGAGCGCGGCCTCCAGGGTCATGCGGCCGTTGACGCCGGCCCGGCCGCCGCAGCGGGCGTCAGGCGCGAAGCCGAGGGACACGCCCGCCTGCCGGGCCAGCGCCAGCAGGGCCGTTTCTCGCGGCTGGTCCGGGATGGCGAAGGCGGTCTCCGCCCCCTGGGCCGCGGCGGGAAGGCCCAGGCCGATGGCGGCGGTCATCGCCGCGATCCGTCCGCGTGACGGCCTTGGTCCCATGACGATCCCGACGTCCGGCGCGTCTAGCGACGCAGGCTGAGTCGCACACTATCGGGTCGGCGCTCGACCCGCACGGGCAGGAACTCGGAAAGGCTGTCCAGCATCGCCCCCTCGGGGCCGATGTTGAGGACGGCGGTGACCGGGATGTTCCGGGCGTCGGCGCTCACGACGACCGGATGGCCCACGTAGCGGCTCAGCGTCTGGGCGACCTCGCCCAGCGGCTCGCCCTGGAAGACGAGGCGGCCGGTGGTCCAGGCGAGGGCTGCGTCCGGGTCGGCGGCCCTGACGACGTCGCCGGCTTCGCCCTTGCGGTGGGTCAGGGCCTGCCCCTTTGTCAGCCGAGCCAGCGGCCTGGCGTCCGGCGCGCCGGCGGGGCGGACTTCCACGATCCCGCGCCGGACGGTCACGGATACGTCGCCCTTGTGGTGCAGCACGTTGAACTCGGTGCCGACGACCCGGATCTCGCGCTCGCCGGCGTCGATGTAGAACGGGCGGTCGGGGTCCTTGGCGACGTCGAACACCGCTTCGGCGTCGGCCATGACCACGCGACGTTCATGGCGCTTCAGGGTGGCCGTCAGGTGCGACCCGCCGTTGAGGGTGATGCGCGTGCCGTCTTCGAGCGCCACCACCTGCCGCTGGCCGGGCGCAGTGTCGAACACCTGTGTCCGGGGCGCGTTGGCCCAGATCGTGGCGCTGAGGACGGCGGCGGCGGTGACGCTGGCCGCCACGGCGCCGCCCCAGACGAAGGAGCGGCGGGTGGGACGCGGTCGAAGCGGCGCGACGTTGGTGGCGGCCGACGGCGGCGCCGCGTCCAGGTCCGCCCAGACCTGTTCGACGGCTTCATAGGCCCGCTGATGGACCGGATCGGCGCCCAGCCAGGCTTCGAACGCCAGCCAGTCGCCCTCGTCCGCCTCGTCGGACGCCAGGCGCACGTGCCAGAAGGCCGCGCGCTCGCGCACGGCTTCCGGAATCGGCGTTGTGTCGGACGGCGCGCTCATGGCCTGACGTGAACCTCCTGGAGCCTAGACGACGCCGGGGCGGCGATACCGCAAGTCATCCGTCGGCCTCCGCCGCAAGCGCCTTGAGCGCGGTCATGATGTACTTCTCGACGGAGCTGCGGGACACGCCCATGCGCGCCGCCACCTCGGCGTGGCTCAGGCCGTCGAACTTGTGCAGCCGGAAGGCCGCCGCCACCTGGGGCGGCAGGCGGTCCAGGGCCGCGACCAGGCGCTGCAGCCGCTGGCGCGACGCCACGGCCTCGTCCGCCGGCGGTTCCTGGGCGACGGGCTCGGGTCCCCCGCCGCCGCCGGCCTCGCTCCAGGCGTGGTCCCGCGCGGCGGCGCGCCGATGGGCCTTGGCGCGGTCCAGCATCAGGTTCGAGCCCATCCGATAGAGAAAGGCTTCCGGGCTCCGCAGGTCGGACGGGGCCTCGGTCTCGCTGAGCTTCACATAGAGGTCCTGGACGATGTCCTCGGCCGCCGCGGCCGAGCCCGTGCGCAGGGTGAAGAAGCGCACCAGGTCCGCCCGCTTGCGGAGATAGGCGGCGATCAGCGGGGGCGGATCGGCCATGGCGCGGGCTGGGGTCCGGTCATCGTGAGCGTGACTGTTCCGGCATTCGCCCTCGGCGCGCAACCCGTCCGCCCAAAAAGCGAAGGGGACTGTTGAGGGACCTTGGCCGGGGCGTCGTCTGGTGGGCGAGGGGCGCCATCGGAGGTCCGAGCTTGAGTGAGATGTCCTGCCTTGAAGACGAGGGCTCCAACGTGGTCCGCCTGCCGTCCCGTGGGGCCCGCGCCCTGGTGGCGGGCCGCGACCATCCGCATCGCGCGGCGCTGGAGGCCTTCGTGGCCCGCAGGTTCGCCGACGCCTACGGGGCCCACGTCACGGCCGACTATCCCCTGATCTGCGGGTTGACAGCGCCGGGCGGCGAGGTGCTGGCGGCCGCCGGCCTGCGCTTCGCCGACGCCGAGCCCCTCTTCCTGGAACGCTACCTCGATGCGCCGATCGAGACCGAGGTGGCCCGGGCGCTGGATGCGCCGGCGCCCCGGAGCGCCATCGTGGAGATCGGCGCCTTCGCCTCGATCCATCCGGCCTGGTCGATGCAGCTCTTCGAGGCCTTGCCGCCCTGGCTGGCCGGCCTGGCGGGCCGGCGCTTCGCCGTGGCGACGCTGCGCCCGGAGTTGGCCCGGATGCTCGGCCGGTCCGGCTTCGCCCTGCATCGGGTCGCCGAGGCCGATCCGGCCCGCCTGGGCCCGGACGCCTCGGCCTGGGGCAGCTATTACGCCGGCGCGCCCCGGGTCTACGTCGGACGGATCGGCGGCGGCGAGGCGTTGGCGCTGATGCGCGAGCGGCTGCGGTCGCGGAGCCTGGAGCGCGCGGCGCGCCGGGCCGCGAGGGCCTCGGCATGAGCGCCGTCCTCGAGGCCATCGCCCGGCGGGCCCGGGAGACGCCGGACGCGCCCGCCCTCACCGACGGCCGCGCCACGTTCGGCTGGGCGGCCCTGGACCGGCAGATCGCCGACGCCGCGACCTGGCTCGCCGAACAGCTCCAGGGTCGGTCCGCGACCGCGCCCGTGGCCCTGGCGCTCGACAATGGTCCGGCCTGGATGGTCCTCGACCTGGCGCTCGCGCGCCTGGGGCGGCCCTGCCTGCCGCTGCCGCCGTTCTTCACGGCCGACCAACGCCGCCACGCCCTGGCCGACGCCGGCGCCGCCCTGCTGGTGAGCGCCGCCGCCGAGGGGCGGAGCGTGGCCGGACAGGCGATCACCGCTCTCCCCCTCGACCTGCCGGCGCGCGCGCTGCAGCCGGGGACGGCCAAGATCACCTACACCTCGGGGTCCACCGGCGCGCCCAAGGGCGTCTGCCTCTCGCAGGCCCAGCTCGAAGCGGTGGCGGGCTCGCTGGTGGAGGTCATCGGCGTCGAATACGCCGGCCGCCACCTGGCCGTGCTGCCGCTCGGCGTCCTTTTGGAGAACGTGGCCGGTCTCTATCCCACCCTGCTGGCCGGCGGCTGCTACGACGCGCGGCCGCTGGGCGAGCTTGGCTTCGGTCAGGACGGCCCGCCGGACCTCGCGCGGCTGGTCCAGGCCGTGGAGTCCAGCGCGGCCACCAGCCTGATCCTCGTGCCCGAACTGCTGCGCGGCCTGATGGCCGCGCTGGTTCAGACCGGTCGGCGGCTCCCGTCGCTGAAACTGGTGGCGGTGGGCGGCGCCAAGGTGGCGCCCCAGCTCATCGCCCAGGCGCGCGCGCTCGGCCTGCCGGCCTACGAGGGCTACGGCCTCAGCGAGTGCGGCTCGGTGGTGGCGCTCAACACGCCGGGCGCCGACCGGCCCGCAAGCGTGGGCCGCGTGCTGCCGCACCTGCAGGTGAGCCTCGCCGCCGACGGCGAGATCGTGGTCGGGCCCGCGCCCTTCCTCGGCTATGTCGGCGGCCCGCCGCACAAGGGCGCCTACGCGACCGGGGATCTCGGCGAACTCGACGCCGACGGCTGGCTGCGGATCACCGGCCGCAAGTCCAACCTGCTCATCACCGCCTATGGCCGCAACGTCGCGCCGGAGTGGGTGGAGAGCGAACTCCTGGCCGAACCCGAGATCGCCCAGGCGGCGGTGTTCGGCGAGGCCGCGGCCCATCTCTGCGCATTGCTCGTGCCCTCGCGGCCGCACCTCGGGCCAGATGCGATCGACCAGGTGGTGGCCCGGGTGAACGCCCGGCTTCCCGACTATGCGCGCGTGGCCCGCTGGCGCGGCTCGCCGCCCTTCGACCCCGCGCGCGGCGAGGTGACCGCCAACGGCCGGCCGCGCCGGCAGGTGCTGCAGGCCGCCCATCGCGACTTCATCGAACAGCAGATCTGAGGCTCATCCCCATGTCCTTCTTCCAGGAGCTCGAACGGGCCACCGCCGACGAGCGCACGGCCCTCTACAGCGTCCGCCAACTCATCGACGGCGTGCAGGGCCGCATCACCCGCGACACCTACCTGGCCTATCTGGCCCAGGCCTATCACCACGTCCGCCACACCGTCCCGCTGCTGACCCGCGCCCGCGACGGCATGGACGCCGATCACGCTGTCTTCCGGGCGGCGCTCGACGAATACATCGCCGAGGAGACCGGCCACGAGGAATGGATCCTCAACGACATCGCCCGGGCCGGCGGCGACGCCGAGGCGGTGCGGACCAGCGCGCCGGCGCCCGCCACCGAGCTGATGGTGGCCTTCGCCTACGACTACGTCTCGCGGGTCAATCCCATGGGCATGTTCGGCATGGTCTATGTGCTGGAGGGGACCAGCATCGCGCTCGCCACCGCCGGCGCCTCGGCCGTGGCCAAGGCGCTGGGCCTGGGGCCGGAGTGCTTCTCCTACCTGAGCTCCCACGGGGCCCTCGACCAGGAGCACATGGCCTTCTTCGCCAAGCTGATGGCCCAGGTGGACGATCCTCAGGACCAGGCGGCCATCGTCCACGTCGCGCGGCGGGTCTTCGGCCTCTTCGCCGACATGTTCCGGTCCATTCCCCATGCCCCGGAGCTCGCCCATGCGGTTTGAAGGTGAACGCGTCGCCATCACCGGCGGATCGGGCGAGCTCGGCGGCCGGATCGTCGCGCGTCTGCTCGCCGAGGGCGCGGAGGTCACGGTGCTGGACCGCCAGGCCCCGGCCCTGGCGCGGGCCGGGTTCCTGCCCTGCGACCTCTCCTCGCCGGCCGGCGCGGACGCGGCGGCGGCGGAGCTCGCCAAACGACCCTGCGACCGGCTGATCCACCTGGCGGGCGTCCAGTACTTCGGCCCCGCCGAGGCCGAGCCGCCGGACCAGATGGAGCGGACGCTGAACATCAACCTGTTCGCGCCGATGCGGTTGACCCAGGCCGTGCTGCCGGCCATGCGCCAACGCCGCCGGGGGCAGGTCGCGTTCGTGGGCTCGATCTTCGGCTCGATCAACTTCGCCCACTTCGCCAGCTACTCCAGCTCCAAGGCGGGGCTGCGCGCCTACAGCCAGGCCCTGCGTCGGGAGCTGACGGGGACCGGCGTGAACGTCACCTACGTGGCGCCGCGCGCCGTGAAGACCGGCTTCAACTCGGCCAAGGTCCTGGAGTTCGCCGCCCTCACCAAGATGGCCATGGACGACCCCGACCGGGTCGCCGGCCGGATCGTGGACGCGATCGCCGCCCGCCGGGACGACGTCTACCTCGGCTTCCCCGAAGCCCTCTTCGTCCGGCTCAACGCCATCGCCCCGCGCCTGGTGGACCGGGCGCTGGCCGCCAGCGACCGGAAGGTCGCCGCGCTTTTCGACTGAAGGAGACCCCCATGCGCAAGCTCATCGGCCTGACGGCCGCCGTCGCCCTCTCCATTGGCGTCATCCCCGCCGGCGCGCTCGCCCAGCCGGGCGACTTGGCCGCCCGCGTCGAGGCCCTCGCCCACGGCTGGGACCATGTGAACTACGAGGTTCGGGGCGCGGCCAAGGTCGATCAGGCCGCCGCCCTCGCGGCCCAGGCCGACGCGGTGGCGCGCCAGTTCCCGGGCCGGGCCGAGCCCCTGGTCTGGAAGGCCATCGCGCTCAGCACCGAGGCCGGCGCCAAGGGCGGCTTGGGCGCTCTCGGCCTCGCCAAGGAAGCCAAGGCGACGCTGGAGCAGGCCGAGAAGATCAATCCCAACGCCCTTGGCGACGGGTCGGTCTACACCAGCCTGGGCTCGCTCTATTACCAGGTGCCGGGCTTCCCGGTCGGGTTCGGCGACAAGGGCAAGGCCCAGGCCTATCTGAAGAAGGCTCTGGCCCAGAACCCCGCCGGCCTCGACCCCAACTATTTCTACGGCGACTTCCTGTTCCGTCAGGGCCAGTACGCCGAGGCCGAGAAGGCGCTGCAGAAGGCGCTCGCCGCGCCGGCGCGACCCGGGCGCGAGATCGCCGACCGCGGCCGCCGCGCCGAAGCCGGCGCGCTGCTGGCCCAGGTGCGGGCCAGGCGCGGATGAGGACGTGGGCCGTCGGCGTCGTCGTCGGACCATGAAGATCGGATTCCTCTTCAACCACGACCAGGTCCACCAGGTCGCCCACAGCCTGCCCATCGCGCTGGCGCTGGCCCGGGGCGGCCTGGACGCCGAGATCGTGGTGGCGACGACCAATCGCCGCTTGACCGCAGAGGTGATCCGGCTGGGCGAGGGGCTGATCGGGCCGTGCATCCGGCTGGTCGAGCTCGGGCTTAACCGACCGCTCAGCCGGCTGGCCCATGCGACGCTGGAGGGCGTGCTGCCCGCGGCCAAGCTGATGGTCTACGGCGACAACCTGGATTTCTTCCGCAGCCTCGACGTGCTGGTCGTCGCGGAGAAGACGTCGCTGATCCTGAAGACCCGGCACGGGTTGAAGGACCTGAAGATCGTCCACACCCGCCACGGCGCCGGCGACCGGGCGATCGGGTTCGACAAGGCGAGCGCTGGGTTCGACCACGTGCTGGTGTCCGGCCGCAAGATCCTCGATCGCCTCGTCGGCGAGGCCGGGGTCGATCCGGCCACGATCTCGGTCGTCGGCTATCCCAAATTCGACGTGGCGTCCGGGCAGGGCGTCCATCCCCTGATCGAGGACGGCCGGCCGGTGGTGCTCTACAACCCCCACCTGTCGCCGCACCTGTCGTCGTGGTTCTCGGTCGGACGGCGGGTGCTGGACTGGTTCGTCGAGCACGACGACCACCACCTGATCTTCGCGCCGCACGTGATGCTGTTCGAGCGGCGCTTCGTCGTCAGCATCGACAAGCTGCGGATCGACCGGCCGGGCCACATCGACGAACGCTACCTGCGCGCGCCGAACATCCATATCGACCTGGGCAGCCGGGCCTCGACCACCATGGCCTACACCCGCCGCGCGGACATCTATCTCGGCGACGCCTCGAGCCAGGTCTACGAATTCCTGGTGCGGCCCAGGCCCTGCATCTTCCTCAATCCACGGGGCCTGCCCTGGGCGGGCGATCCGAACTTCGCCCACTGGCGGGCCGGGCGGGTCCTAAACGACGTGAGCGACCTGGGCGGGGCCCTCGCCAGCGCGCCGGCGGACCACGACCGGCTCTACCGCCCCATCCAGCAGGCGATGTTCGAGGAGAGCTTCGACCTCACCGACGAGCCCTCGTCGGTGCGCGCCGCGCGCGCCGTGGCCCGGTTCTGCGGCTTGTCCACGGCGGGCCTGAGCACGCCGCCCCAGCCCCTGCGGGCGGCGCATGGCTGAGCGGCGCATCGCCTACGTCATCAACTCGACCGAGGGCGGCGGGGCCGCCCTGCCGGTTCCGGCGGTGACCGGCCTCATGCGAGAGCACGGGGCGAAGGTGGAGGTGTTCGCGCTCACCCGCCGCGACGGCCGCGCGATCGCGGCGATGCGGCAGGCCGGCCTTGGGGTGCATGTCCGCGAGGGCGGCGAGAAGGACCACCTGGCCGCCTTCCTCTGGCTCAGGGACGCGCTCCGGGCCTGGGGGCCAGACCTGGTGTGGACCTCGCTGACCCGCGCGACCCTGCTGGGCCAGATCGTGGGCGGCCTGCTGGGCGTCCCGGTGGTGAGCTGGCAGCACGCGGCGTTTCTGAAGCCGGCCAACGAAGTCCTGTTGCGCGCCCTCCAGCGACGCTCGGCGCTGTGGATCGCGGATTCCCAATGCGTCGCCGACCTCACGGCGAAGCGGCTGGGCGCGCCCCCCGAGCGCCTGGCCGTCTGGCCGCTGTTCGCCGCCGACGCCGAGGCGTCCCAGGCGCGGCCCTGGACGCCGGGGGAGCCCGTCCGCATCGGAACCCTGGGCCGCCTGCACCGGGTGAAGGGCCACGACGTGCTGCTGTCCGCCCTGGCGCGGGTGCAGGCCGATGGGAGCCTCCCGCCGTTCGAGGTGGCGATCTCCGGGGAGGGCGCCGAGCGCGCGGCCCTGGAGGCCCAGGCCGCAAGCCTGGGGCTCGGCAACGTGCGCCTCCCGGGCTTCGCCGACCGGCCGCGGGAGTTCCTGGCGGGACTGCACCTCTATGTGCATCCGTCGCGTTCGGAGGGGCTCTGCCTTGCCGTCCACGAGGCCATGCAGGCCGGCCTGCCCACGCTGGTCAGCGCCGTCGGCGAGATGCCCTACAGCGTGGTCGAGGGGGAGACCGGCCTGGTCGTGCCGCCCGACGACCCGGACCCCCTCGCCCAGGCGCTGATCCGGCTGCTCCGGGAGCCCGAGCGGCTGGCCGTGATGGGCGCGAGCGCCCGCGCCCGCGTCCTCGACCGCTTCGGACCCGAGGCGTTCGCCCGGGCCGGCGCCGAGGTCATGGCGCGCCTGCCGCCCCTCCGCGCCGCAGATGGCGCGACAGGCCGATCGCGAAACCGGCCGGCGACCAGTCCCGTCGCTTCACGTCGAGCAACGTGACGGGGCCGCAGGAGGACAGGGTATGCAGTCCATCCCGGAACCGGCCGGCGGAGGGCGGGGCGAACAGCGGCTCTCCGGCCTCGGCGGCGAAGCGGTCGGGCGTCAGCGTCGTGATCCGCAGCAGCCGGATGGCCCCGCCGTAGGTGCGGGCGCAGTCCTGGACCGGCAGGGTGAGCGCGCCGTCGAGCCGGAAGGGCGTTCCGCCGGGACGGCTGCTGGACCGGTCGACGCGGACGGGATTGCCGGGGTGCGGCGTCCAGGGGCCGGTCGGCCGTTCGGCGTGGGCGAGGTGCAGGCGTCCCTGCTTCCAGGCCTGGGGACCGACGGGCGAATAGGCCATCCACCACAGGCCGTCGTGGCGGAAGATCGTGGGATCGATGGCCGGCGTGTCGAGCTCGAAGCGCCCGGCCGGCTCCCAGAGGTCGGGAAAGCGCCGCGCCCGGTAGAGGGTGAAGGCGCCCGACCGGTGCGCCTCGGGCGCCATCCAGGTCTCGCCCTCGGCCTCGAAGACGTAGGGGTAGGACAGGTGCCACGGCTCGGCCAGCACCGTCGCGCGATCCAGCACGTTCAGGTCGGCGTCCAGCCGCAGATGGTCGATCACCCCGCGGCGGGTGCGATAGTCGTAGGCCTCGGCGAACAGGTGCAAGGCGCCTTCGCGCCACAGGCCGAAGGGATCGGCCAGGAAGGTGAACGGCGGGCCGGGATCGAGCCAGCGGATGTCGGCGCCCGCCAGGGCCTGCGGATCCCGGCAAGCCTCGATGCCGAGCCGCGCCACGCCGATGCGCCAGATGTCCTTGGCCATGCGCAAGGCCTAGCGGCCCCGCCGGGCTTCGGCAACGCGCCGATCGCCCGCCGCACGCTCCTGGGCGGCCTCGCGGCCCTGGCCTCGACCTCGGCCCCGGCGCTGGCCGCCGCACGGGCCTGGGAGCCGGCGGGGTTCGTGGCCCTGGGCGACTGGGGGCGGCGGGGCGATCCCGTGCAATCCGCCGTCGCGCGGGGCCTGACGGCCGGCGCCCGGGAGGTGGCCAGCCGCTTCGTCATCGCCGCCGGCGACAACTTCTATCCCGGCGGAGTGGCCTCGGTCCGCGACCCGCACTGGCAGGAGTCCTTCGAAGGCGTCTACGTCGACCCGGCCCTCCAGACCCCCTGGTACGCCGCGCTGGGCAACCACGACTATCGCGGCGCGCCCCAGGCCCAGGTGGCCTACACGGGCCACAGCCGCCGCTGGCGGATGCCGGGCCGCTATTACCGGGCCTCGGGGGCAGCCTGCGGGGTCCTCGACCTCGACCTCTTCGTCATCGACACCTCCCCCCTGGTGGACGATCTCAACCTCGACGAACGGGTGCAGCAGCTCTGCCGCGGCCACTGGTGGCAGGCGGACGCCGCGCCGCAGATCGCCTGGCTGCGCGACGCCCTGGCCCGATCGCGGGCCCCCTGGAAGATCGTGGTGGGCCACCATCCGATCTACTCCGGCGCGCACGGGGATTCCCCGGTCCTGATCGCCCGCGTGGCTCCTCTGTTGGAGGCGTTCGGGGTCCAGGCCTACATCCACGGCCACGACCACGACCTCCAGCACATCCGACGCGGGTCGGTGGACTACATCTGTTCCGGGGCGGGCTCGGAAGGCGGCCGGGTCCAGGCGGTCCCGGGCACGCGGTTCTGTGCGGGGCGGCCCGGCTTCGCCGCCTTCCGGTTCCGGCCGGAGGCTCTGGAGCTTCAGTTCCGGGGCGCGGCGGGCGATGTGCTCTACGCCGCCGCCCTGCCGCGGACGCGCTAGGGGCGCCTTGCGCCGCGTCCCTCCAGACCATGGCGCCGCAGGAAGATCGACAGCTGGTCGGCGACAGCCACGTTGTTCAGGTCCGCGAAGGGGATGTGGGTGTTGCCGTGCAGGCCGACCGAGGGGAGGAAGAGGATCTCCGCCTTGCCGCCGCGCGCATTGACGAGGTCGACGAACTTCCGGGCCTCCCTGGCGTGGTCCGTCCACGTCGGCGACTTGTCGAGGTTGTCTCCGAACACAAGCTGGATGGGGATGCGCGTGAGCTTCTTGAACGCCTCGGGCGGGACCATGACGGGGCCGAAGCGATCGGGCGGTTCGGCCGGGTCGAAGTCCGTGGGGTAGACGAAGCCCGGGTTCTCGTAGGCCACGATCGCCTTGACGTTGTCGCTCTCGGTCGCCGTCAGCAAGGCGCGCAGGCCCCCCGCCGAATTCGTGACGAGGACGCTTGGGCCGATGCGGTCGATGGCGGCGGCGGCGGCGCGGGCTTCGAGGCGGGCGTTCTCGGCCGTGTCGAACTCGTCGTACCGCGCGCGCGTGGCCTGGTTCCAGGCTTCGGGATCGGCGGTGGGGAACTGCACGCCGGGGAACCAATCCGGATATTTGGCGCCGAGCCGCCAGGCGACGAAGTTCTGCTGATCCTGCCCGACCGCGGGCTTGTAGGTGTACGAGGCGCAGCCCCAGTTGCCCCGTCCGACCCTCGGGCCGTCCCACAGGTAGACGGGATAGCCGCGGCGCAGGAAGATCGACTGATAACCCTCGCCGCCGTCCCAGCGGGTCTGCCAGACCTTCGCCGACGAACTGTGCCACATGAACAGCGCGATGCTGCGGGCGCGGACCGGGATCTGGTACTCCACGAAGCCGTGGTCGCACGACAGCGTGCGCTCGCCCTCGCGCAGGACCTCGCCGCCGGCCTCGAAGGCGCCTTGCCGCGCGATGGCGATGGGCGGCGCGGCGCGGCTCGCGACCGGCAGGACCAGAGGCAGGGCCAGGGCGGCCGCGGCCCAGGCGGCGATCAGGCGCCGGCGCGCCAAGCGACCCACGAGCCGTTCCATCGATGCTCCCCCTCCAGAGACCGGGCCGAACCTATCGCTCGCTGCGGCGGGCGCCTAATCCGGCGACGCCGCCGTCATGGTCCTGAACTGCTGCAAGGCCGCCCCTGCCGCCTGCCGCAGGAACCCCTGGTCGGACGCGACCATCATGGCCGTCACGCCGAGGTCCATCAGCCATTTCGTTTCGTCGGACGCCAGCGACTGGACGACGGCCGAAATGGGCTTGCCGTGCCTGCGGCACGCCTCCGTCACGATCTCGACGGCTTCCTTGACGGACGGCGCCGGTCCCGTGGCGTTGCTCAGCGAGAGCTTGAGGTCCCCGCGGCCGAGGAAGATGGCGTCGACGCCGGGGGTCGAAACGATGTCGTCGACGACCTCGATGGCCTCACGGTCCTCGATCATGGCCATGACCGTGGTGGTCCGGTCGGCGAAGGCCTGATGCTGGTCGCCGCGCGCGCCATAGTCGCCCCCGCGCCCGACGCCGGCGCCGCGGGTCCCGCCGGCGTAGTGCGACCAGGAGACGATATCGCGCGCCTTCTGGGCGGAATCGACATGGGGGACCAGGACTCCGATCGCGCCGTCGTCCAGGGCTGAGAGGACGCTGGCCGCATCGGGCCGCGCGATGCGGACGATGCCCGCCGCGCCCGCCGCCCGGGCCGCCAGCAGGCCCATGTCGAGCGTCGTGCGGCTCCAGGGCGCATGCTCCTCGTCGAGCACCACGAAGTCGTATCCCAGGCCGCCGATGACCTCGGTGTTGTGCGAACTCGGGACCTTCATGAAGGTCCCCAGCAGCGGCTCGCGGGCAAGCAGGCGCTCCCGGAAGGCGTGCGGCGGCGGTCGCGGGGAGGGGGTCATGGCCGGCCCTTAGTGAGCGTGGGGATCTTGCGCCGATCCCCGTTCCAGCTGGTCCAGGCCGATGAGCTCGGCCGCGTTGAGCGAGATCATACGGCGGATGTCGGCGTCCGAGTAGCCGAGGTCGAGGCAGGTCTCGATCACCGAGCGGAACCCCTCGACCGGACGGTCGCGTCCGCGCTGGCCCAGGTCGGAACCCAGGATCGTGCGCTCGACCGTGCCGGCCTTGATCAGGGCGTCCAGCTCTTCGGGCGGGAACCTGGGGGGCTTGCCGCGCTCGACGTTGATGAACATGCAGAACGAGTGCTCGATGAAGGCGCCCATGGCCACGAGCTGGCGGATGTCCTCGTAGGTGCAGCCGATCAGGAAGGTCGGATGGTTGACCAGCAGGCGCTTCACGCCGCGCCGCTTGGCCTCCTCGAACAGCGGGAAGATCTCGCTGATGTGCAGGTGGCCGCCCGACAGCACCACGTCGTGCTTGGCGATGTGGTCGAGGATGGGCTTCACCGCCTCGATGAGCCGCCCCTCGCCGTCGAGCACCGTGAGCGGTTCCGGCTCGAGCAGGGGCATCGACGTATGCGGGAAGCCTCGCGACTTGGCGTTGGCGTCGATGTGGTTCTTGGCGGTGAAGGTCGGCATCCACACCAGCCGGGCGCCCAGCGCGATGCCGTGGTCGACGGCGTAGAGGTTGAAGCCGCCCAGAGCGTTGTTCAGCGGCACGCCCGACAGCAGGGTCACGCCGAGATGGCCGTAGTGCTTGTTGAGCAGCTCCGTGACCGGCGTGGCCGAATAGTAGTGGTCCTTGATCAGCAGGGCGCGCATGCCGGCGCTGGCCGCGTCCTGCAGCGCCTCGACGTGATCCAGCTCGCGCGGCATGACCGAGGGTCCGCTATGGCAGTGCAGGTCGATGGCGCCCACGAGAAGCGAGGCGATCCGGTCCTCGCGAGAGATCGTCGGGCTGTCGTTGGGCATGGCGTGCGTTCCTGAAGCTGCGCCGTGGCGGACTACGGATCGGCGAGCCACGGGCTCCGCCGTTATGCCGTGGGCGGGCGCGCGGCTCCCCGTCAGAGTTGCGTCTTTTCGCGGGACGAAAGTTTCCACCCGGCGGAAAGCTGGCGCCGACCGGTTGCCGAGGCCGGCGAGGATCGGAGAGACACTGTCGCTCGGGCTGGCCCGCCAGACAGGGCGCGGATCCAGGGGAGGACCGGTGGAAGCGCTGAAGTTCTACATCGACGGCGCCTGGGTGGACCCCGTCGCGCCGTCCTGCGTGGGCGTCGTCAACCCGGCGACGGAGGAGGTCTTCGCGCAGGTGAGCCTGGGGTCGGCGGCCGATGTGGACCGGGCCGTCGCGGCGGCCCGGCGCGCCTTCGCCACCTATGCGGCGACCAGCGTCCGGGACCGGCTGGCCTGCCTCGGCAGGATCGTCGAGGGCTTCAAGGCGCGCCTGCCCGAACTGGCGCGGACGATGACGCTGGAGATGGGCGCTCCGATCACCTTCGCGACCGAGCGCCAGGCGACCGTCGCGCTCTTCCACTTCGAGGAAGCCGCGCGCGTGCTGGCGGACTATCGGTTCGAGGAGCGGATGGGCGTCGGCGTCGTCCGCCGCGAGCCGATCGGCGTCTGCGGCCTGATCACGCCGTGGAACTGGCCCCTGAATCAGGTCGCCTCGAAGGTCGCGCCGGCGATCGCCACGGGCTGCACCGTCGTGCTGAAGCCCAGCGAGATCGCGCCCTTGAGCGCCATGCTGCTGGCCGAGATCATCCACGACGCCGGGCTTCCCCCCGGTGTCTTCAACCTCGTCAACGGCGACGGGCCGACCGTGGGGGAGGCGCTGGCCGTCCATCCGGACGTCGACATGGTCTCGATCACCGGCTCGACGCAGGCCGGGATCCGGGTGGCGAAGCTGGCGGCGGACACCATCAAGCGGGTGGCGCAGGAGCTGGGCGGCAAGTCGGCCAACATCATCCTCGACGACGCCGACATCGAGGCCGCCGTCGTCCAGGGCGTGCACGCCTGCTACACCAACGCCGGCCAGAACTGCCAGTCGCCCACCCGCATGCTCATCCCCAGGGATCGGCGCGAGGAGGCCTTCGCGGCGGCGCGCGGCGCCGTCGAGACGATCCGCGCCGGGGATCCGCTCGACCCCGCCACCACCCTCGGCCCGCTCGTCAGCCAGGCGCAGTTCGACAAGGTCCAGACGCTGATCCAGTCGGGCCTCGACGAGGGCGCGACACTGGTGGCCGGGGGCCTCGGCCGCCCTGCGGGGCTGAACCGCGGCTTCCACGTCCGGCCTACGGTCTTCGGCGACGTCACGCCGGACATGCGCATCGCCCGCGAGGAGATCTTCGGCCCGGTGCTGTCGATCATCAGCTACGACACCGAGGACGAGGCCATCGAGATCGCCAACGACACGCCGTTCGGCCTGGCCGGCTTCGTGCAGTCCCCCAATCTCGACAGGGCGCGCGCCGTCGCCAACCGCATCCGCGCCGGCCGCGTCTATCTCAACGGCGCGCCGTTCGACCGCAGCCTGCCGTTCGGCGGCTACAAGCAGTCCGGGAACGGGCGGGAGTTCGGCGTCTTCGGCTTCGAGGAATATCTCGAGGTGAAGGCCATCCTGGGCGATCCGCGCTAGGCGCGTCTTCCGCTCGCCGACCGGAGATGCGTCAGCCGAGATCGTCGTCCACCGGGACCGCCGCGGCGCGGGACGCCTTGGAGCGACGCTCGAGCTCTTCGGAGATCGCCTCCGCGGTGGCGAGGACGCGGGGCAGGTACTTCGCCACCGCGGCCTCCATCGGCATGGCGGCGGCGATCCAGGTGAAGCCCAGGCAGGCGACCAGCCGACCGTCCTCCCGCACGGGCACCGCGATGGTCGAGGAGCGGGTCTCGATCCCCGGGGCCCGGGTCGCATAGCCCCGCGACCGCACCTGTTCCATCATCCGGGCCATCATCTCCGCGTCGTGCGCCGGGCGGTCCTCCGGGTCGGTGCTGCGCTTGACGATCTCCAGGATGATCTGCTGCTCGCTGGGCGGACTGTGGGCCAGGTAGCAGCGGCCCAGGGCGCGGCTCACCATGCTCAGTCGCATGTTCAGGGACGAATGCAGCAGCGACAGCGAGGTGTAGGGAATGCTGCTGGCGCGCACGACCATGGCGTTGAGGTCGAAGAGGGCCAGGGCGAGGGGCCAGCCCTCCTCCTTGGTGAACTCGATCATGATCTCTTCGGCGACCTCGATGACCAGCGGCTCGTGGTGGAAGCCGCTGGAAAGCGTCTTCACCCGGCCCAGCAGCTGATAGGTGCCGTAGCTCGCCGATTGCCTGGCCAGCCCCTTGGCCTCCAGCGTGCGCAGCAGCCGAACGATCGACGGCTTCGGCAGGCCCGTCTCGCGATGCAGATCGTGGAGGGTCGAGAGCGGTCGGCGGTTCATCGCCTGGAGCAGCTCGATCGCGCGCTCCACCGAGCGGATGCCGCTCTTCTCCGCCCGGGAGTCCCTCGCCATGACCGACATTCCCACTGGACCTCCCCCGCTCCTTTCGTGGTCGAGACGCGGTCTCGAAGGTGCCGGGGCGTCGTTTCGCCGACAACGATCATATGCCGATGTTCCACCTGGCGGAAAGTTCCCAGGCGGCCGTTGATGCGCCGCATCCTTTGCAACACTCCGGCGGCGGCGGAACGGCCGCGCACGGAACCTGGGAGTGAAGCAATGGTCGAGGGATTGTTCGACGTGGCCGGCAAGGTCGCACTGGTCACCGGGGGAACCAGCGGCATCGGCCGGATGATCGCCGAGGGCTTCGTGCGGAGCGGCGTGAAGACCTACATCGCCGCCCGCGACCTCGCCCGGGCCGAAGGCACCGCCTCGGAGCTCGGCGGCGACTGCGTGGGCCTGGCCGCCGACCTCGCCCACCCCGACGGGCCCGCGGCCCTGATCGACGCGCTCAAGGCGCGGGAGTCGCGGCTCGACATCCTCGTCAACAACGCCGGGGCGAACAACAAGGGCGCCATCGCCGACGTGACGACCGAGGCCTGGGACGACGTGCTGGACGTCAACCTGCGCGCGCCGTTCTTCCTCACCCAGCAGGCCCTGCCGCTGCTGCGCGCCGCCGCCAGCCAAGGCGCGCACGCCAGCGTCATCAACATCGGCTCGATCGGCGGTCTGCACATCCCCAACTGGGAGGCCTATCCCTACGGCGCCTCCAAGGCGGCGATCCATCACCTGACCCGCGCCCTGGCCAAGCGGCTCGGCGCGGACCAGATCCGCGTCAACGCCATCGCGCCGGGGCCCTTTCACTCCCGCCTGACGGACACGACGTCCGAGGCGGTCAGGAAGAGCGTCCAGACCTACGTTCCGGTCAACCGGCCGGGCGAACCCGAGGACGTGCAGGGCGTCTGCATCTTCCTTGCCTCGCGGGCGGGCGCCTACGTCAACGGCTCCACGATCGCCCTGGACGGCGGCTACATCGCCGCCCTCTAGCGCTCCATGCTGGCGAGCGGGGTCGCGTCGGCCTGCGGGACCCCCGCCGCCGCCTTCGGGCGGCGGAGGGCCGGCGTCGACAGGATGGCGATGGCCCCGACGATCGAGACGCAGCCCATGCCGTAGAAGCCCGCGCTGAAGCTGCCCGTCGCGTCCTTCAGCACACCGAAGAGGAACGGCGTGGAGTAGCCGGCGAAATTGCCCAGGGTGGTGATCAGCGCGAAGCCCGCCGCCGCCGCCGCGCCCATCACGAACGTGCCGGGCAGCGAGAAGATCGTCGCCGACGCGACCACGAAGCCGCAGTGGGCCAGCACCAGCCCCGTCAGCGCCAGATAGGCGTTGTCGCTGAACGTTCCGGCGATGCAGAGGCCCGTGGCCGACACCAGGAAGCCGCAGGTGGCGTGCCAGCGCCGCTCGCGCGTCTTGTCGGAGTGCCGGGCGTTCGCGATCAGCACGACGCACGGGATGATCGCCAGGCCCGCGGCGATCAGGCCGGTGTTGAATACCGACGTCTTGCTGACCTTCTGGATGATGGTCGGCAGCCAGAACTGGATTCCGTAGAGCGTCGACAGGTTGCAGAAATTCGCGAGGACGACGCACCAGATGTTCGGGTTGCGGAACGCGTCGGCGAAGCGGTGGCCGACGCCGGCGTCGGTCTGCGACTGCTTCTCGGCGTTCAGGTCGGCGAGGACGAGGGCCTTCTGCTCGGGGCTGAGCCAGCCCGCCTCGGCCGGACCGTTGCGCAGCACGATGAGCACGATGACGCCCAGGATCGTGGCCGGCAGGCCCTCGATCACGAACACCCACTGCCAGCCGGCCAGGCCCAGCCAGCCGTCCATGAAGCTCATGATCGCGCCCGACAGGGGGCTGCCGATGATCGAGGCGAGGCTCGTGCCCAGGACCATTATCGAGATCGCCTGCGCGCGCAGGTGCTGGGGGAACCAGTAGGTCATGAACAGCAGCGCGCCGGGATAGAAGCCCGCCTCCGCCACGCCCAGGATGAACCGCACCCCGTAGAAGTGGACGGGCGTCTGCACGAGGGCGGTGGCCGCCGACAGCAGCCCCCAGACGATCATGATCCGCGAGAGCCACAGCCGCGCGCCGACGCGGTGCAGGGCCATGTTGCTGGGGATTTCCACCAGGCAGTAGCCGATGAAGAAGATGCCGGCGCCGAAGCCGTACATGGCCTCGGTCAGGCCGATCGCCTGACCCATCTGCAGCTTGGCGAAGGCCACGTTGACCCGGTCCAGGCTGGCCATCGTGTAGCCGATCAGCAGCAGCGGCAGGATCTTCCAGGCGATCAGATTGTAGGCCCGCCAACGCGCCTCGTCGGCGACGCTCGCCCTGCCGATCAGGTTCATGATGTTCCTCCCCGTGAAGCCACTGGCCGCTTGTTCTGCCCGCGCGCGGGCGGGCGGCTCCGCCGACGCGCGACGCCCAGGATGCTGCGCGCGCCGATCCATTCAAGCACCCGGCGCGGGCATTTCGACAGGCGGAAAGCTAGTCGAAGCGCAGGGCGATCCGCCCGGCGACGCCGAAATCGAACTCGAAGCGGTCGCCCCGGGCCACGGGGAAGGGCTTGATCACCGAACCCGACAGCACGGTCTGGCCCGCCTCGATGGCCCGTCCCTGCTCGGCCAGGGCGCCGGCGAGCCATACGAGCGCCCGCTCGGGGCGACCGAACACCAGCGGGAACAGGCCGGAATCCTCGGCCTCGCCGTTCTGGTAGAGCACCGCGCCGAGATGGCTGAGCTCCATATCCCCCGGCGCCATCCGCTGGTCGGAGACCACGAATCCCGCCGCGCCGCCGCCGTCCGCGACGATGTCGATGGCCGAGCGGGTCGCGCCGCTGCCGGCGTCGCGGAAGACCGTGCGGCTGTCGAGGATCTCGATGGCCGGCGCGATCCAGTCGATGGCGGCCAGGGCCTGGGCTTCGCTGCACGGGCCTTCCAGCCGGGCGGCCATGCGGAAGGCGAGCTCCATCTCGACGCGGGGTCCGAGGAAGCGGTCCATCGGGACCGGCCGGGCCTGGTCGAACGCCATGTCGTCGAGGAGCACGCCGAAGACCGGGCCATCGGCGCCGAACGCCTGCTGGGTTCCCCGCGTGGTGAGGGCCACCTTGTAGCCGACCGCGCGCCGGCCTTCCGCGGCGATGCGATGGGCGGCCCAGTCGTGTTGCACGGCATAGGCGTCGGCGAGCGTCATGCCGGGATGCTTGGCCCGCGGCAGGCCGGTCGGCCGGCGGTCGCGCCGGGCCGCGTCGAGCCGGGCGACCAGGGCCTGCCGCTGAAGCGCGTCCAGCACGGTTCAGCGCGCCGGCAGGTCGAGCATCGCGCGCGCCTCGTCCGGCGTCGCGGGCTCGGCGCCCAGCAGGTCGAGCAGCCGCACGGCCTGTTCGACCAGTTCGGCGTTGTCCCGCGCAAGCTGGCCGCGGCGGATGTAGATGTTGTCCTCCATGCCGACGCGAACCTGGCCGCCCAACAGCTGCGCCGCCGCCAGCATCGGGTACTCCCGGGCCGCGATGCCGAACGCCGACCAGACAGCGTCCGCGGGCAGGATCGACTTCATGTAGGCCAGCGTCTCGACCGTCGACGCGCAGCCGTATCTGACCCCCGTCACGATCTGGAAGAACGGCTTGCCGGGGATCGTACCGTCGGCCAGCAGGTCCCTGGCGAGATGGATGTCGCCGCTGTCGAAGACCTCGAGCTCGGGCTTCACGCCGGCCGCCACGATGGCCTCGGCCATCTTGCGCACATTGGCCGGCGTGTTGATCACCACCTGGCCGCCGGAGTTCATGGTGTTGAAGTCGAGGGAGCAGATCTCCGGCTTCAGCTCGACCACGTGGGCCACGCGCAGAAGCGGATGAACCAGGGTCGTGCCCGGGCCGGCGACGCGCGGCTCGTCCTCCGAGGGCGCGAACCGCCCGCCCTCGCCGGTGGTGAGGTTGATGATCAGGTCGCTGCCGCTGTCGCGGATGCGTTCGACCACCTCGCGGTAGAGGTCCACCCGCATCGAAGGCCGCCCGGTCTCGGGGTCGCGTACGTGGATATGGACGATGGCCGCCCCGGCCGCGCGCGCGTCGAGCGCCGCCGCGGCGATCTGCTTGGGCGTGACCGGCAGCGCCGGATGCTGCTCGGGCTTCACCAGATTGCCGGTGAGCGCGCAGGAGATGATCGTCTTGGTGGTCATCTGGAAAAGGTTGTCCGAGGGCTTGCGCGGGCCCCCGGGCCCGCCGCCGGGCCGACTTCGCCGATCGTCCGAGGCCGGCGCAACGCGGGAAGCGGAGCTTTCCGGCGCTCGAAACTTTCGCTCTCCGGAAAGCTGCAACTCGTCGCTTTCCCGGCGGCGCGCTGCTCCATCAGGATGAGGTCACTGCAACGGAGACTGCAGGGGGAGACGCCAGGTGACCGTGAGAAGGCCGCGCATCGCAATGCAGGGCGACACGCCATGAGCGCGCCCGCACGTCCGGCGTCGGGCGGATGGCACTACAAGGAGCCGCCGCTGGCCGATGTCGACGCCGGGGCGGAAACCTGGATCGCGCGGGGCGCCAACTTCGTCACCGTGGTCAGCAGGGTCGCGGCCGGCGCCGTCCTGGCGCGCCAGGACAATCCGGACGAGTACATGCTGCTCAACGACCAGGTCGGCGTCACGGTCACGGCCGGCGACGAGACGATCGAGGTCCCGCCGGACAGCCTGACCATCGTGCCGCCGGGCGCGAGCCGCGTCGTCGCCGCGCGCGACGGCCAGATCGTGCGGGTCTTCTCGAGCCGGGCGCAGGACCTGGCGGCGCGCGCCTCCAACGCCGCCGCCTATGCTGCGCCCCCCGGAGATGTCGCGCCGCTGCAGCCCTGGCCCGAGCCGGTCGGCGGCTACCGCCTGCGCACCTACGCGCTCGCCGACCACGTGCGGCCGGACACCAACATGCGGATCTTCCGCTCGACGAACCTGATGCTGAACGTGATGACAGCGCGCAACGTCCCGCGCGACACGTCCAGGCTGACGCCGCATTCGCACGCCGATTTCGAGCAGGGTTCGCTCGCGATCGGCGGCGTCTACATCCACCATCTGCGCTACCCGTGGACGCCCGACATGGCGACCTGGCGGGACGACGAACACGTCGAGATGGAGAGCCCGTCGGTGCTCGTGATCCCGCCGACGGTGATCCACACCAGCCGGAACATCGGCGACCAGCCCGGCCGGCTGATCGACGTCTTCGCGCCGCCGCGGGTCGACTTTTCGTTGCGGGAAGGCCTCGTGGCCAACGCCGACGAGTATCCGATGCCGGAAGGCGCATCGAAATGAACGGCGCTCCCTGATCCGAGGGATCGGACGCGCCGCTGAGTTCTGACGACTAGACGACCGCGGGGATCGGTTCGCCGACCCTGACGCGTCGCAACCCAACAGGGGGGGATGGGAATGGCTAAAGGTAAGCGCCTGCTTGCACTCTATCGGTCCAGCGCCCTGCTCGCGCTGGGATGGGCCCTCCACGGGTCGCCTGCCGCGGCGCAGGAGCCGGCCGCGACGGACGGCGGCGCCGGCGCGGAATCGGTGGCCGAGGTGGTGGTGACGGGCTCGCGGCTGGGCCGGTCGGGCTATGACGCCCCGACCCCCGTGAACGTCGTGGGGCAGGACCGCATGGAACGGCTGGCGGTCACCAACGTCGGCGACGCGCTCAACCAGATCCCTTCGTTCCGTCCGATCACCTCGCCGGCCACGAACAACTTCCGGGTGTCGGCCAACATCGGCGCGCGCTCCCTGGACCTTCGGGGCCTGGGCCCGACCCGGACCCTGACCCTCCTCGACGGCCGCCGTTTCGTCGCGGCCGGGGATAACGGGACGGTCGACCTCAACAGCATTCCGTCCCTGCTGGTGCAGCGGTCGGAAGTGGTGACCGGTGGCGCCTCGGCGGCCTATGGCGCGAACGCCGTCGCCGGCGTCGTGAACATCATCCTCAACAACCGCTTCGACGGCATCAAGCTCGAGGCGTCCACCGGCGTCACCCGCCACGGCGACGGCCGGAACTACTATGCGGCCGGCGCGGCCGGGACCGACTTCGCCGGCGACCGCGGCCACGTCGTGTTCGGCGCCGAGTACTCGAAGGAGGACGGACTTGGCCAGTGCGAGACCCGCGACTGGTGCGCCAAGTACACCAACTACCTGGTCAACCCGGGCTACAACGCCGCCACGCGGACCAGCACCAACGGCCTGCCGGCCACCCTGGTCCTGGACGACGTCATGTTCGTCTACAACGAGAACGGCATCCTGGTCGGCGCTCAGAAGCCCAACGGCTCGGGCGGCACGATCACTCTGGGCCAGCAGCTGCTCAACACCGGGGCCACGTCGCTGCCGGCCGTCCTGCGCGGCAAGCAGTTCAACGAGAACGGGGACCTCGTCCCCTACACCTTCGGCAACCTGCTGAGCGGCCTCTTCGCCCAGGGCCGGGACAAGACCCAGCCCTATCTGATCGGCCAGGCGCCCGCGCCGCTGGTGGTGCCCACCAAGCACTTCTCGAGCATGGCCCACGCCGAGTACGAGGTGACCGACGCGATCACGGCCTCGGCCGAGTTCATCTACTCGCGGGTCCAGGGCGGGGTGCAGTCGACGGTGCCGCTCGACGGCCCGGCGACGATCGACATCAACAACCCCTACATCTCGGCGGCGACCCGGGCGACCGTGCTGGCCGCCGACCCGGCGATCACCAAGCTCCTGGTCAACCACGGGGCCTGGGCGCTCGGGGCGTCCACGATCGCGACCAGCACCCTCGACACCTATCGCGGCGTCCTGGCCCTGAAGGGCCGGTTCGGCGACGGCTGGAGCTGGGACGTGTCCTACGCCCACGGCCAGGTCGAGAGCGACGTGGTCGACCGGCGCGTGCGCCTGAAGGAGTGGAACAACGCCGTCGACGCCGTTCGTGCGCCGGCCGGCCTGCCGGGCATCGCGCCGGGCACGATCATCTGCCGCACGACGCTGACCAATCCGACCAACGGCTGCATCCCGATCAACCTGTTCGGCTTCAACCAGATCAGCCCGGCGGCCGACGCCCGCTACAACGTGACCGAGACCCAGACGCGAACCTACAAGCAGCAGGCCCTGGCGGCCAACCTGCGCGGCGCGCCGTTCAGCACCTGGGCGGGCGAGGTCAAGGTCGCGGTCGGCGCCGAATGGCGGCGCGACACCGCCGAGGGCGACGTCGACGCCAACACCCTGGCGGGCGCCTACATCGCGCCGGCCACCACGCCCCTGCCGTTCACCGAGACGACGGTCACCGAGGGCTATCTGGAAGTGGGCGTTCCGCTGCTGAAGGACTCGCCCCTCGGCCAGTCCCTCGACGTCGACGGGGCGGTCCGGCGGACGCACTACAACCCGTTCGGCGACGCCACCACCTGGAAGGTCGGCGGGGTCTATATCCCCATTCCCGACATCGCCTTCCGCGTGACCCGCTCGCGGGACATCCGGGCGCCGACGGCCCAGGAGTCGAGCCCCAACGCCACCACCACCAACCTGCCGCAGCCCGACCCCTTCATCGGGGCCACGACCCTGCAGCTGACCCTCACCGGGGGCAATCCGGACCTGGAGCTGGAACGGGGCGACACCTTCACCGCCGGCGTCGTGCTCCGCCCGCGGTTCATCCCCAGGTTCAACCTGTCGCTCGACTACTACGACATCAAGGTGAAGGGGGCGATCGACACCCTGAGCAGCACGGCGATCGCCAACGCCTGCAAGCAGCAGAAGCTGCTCTGCAACCTGATCCTGTTCAACCCGAACGGCTCGATCAACACGGTCTACTCGACCTTCCAGAACCTCAGCCGGCTGCACGCCGAGGGCTACGAACTGGTCGCCGACTACCGCCTTCCGGCCTTCGGCGGCGACTTCGACTTCCAGGCGAACGGCAGCTACGTGGTCGACCTGTCGACCATCGGCGGCACCGGGCTGGTGTCGCAGTTCGACGGGGTGACGGGCAACGCCGGCACGATCCAGAACGTGCAGGGCGTGCCGCGCTGGCGGGGCGACATGGTGGTGACCTATTCCCAGCCTCGCTGGTCGGTCACCGCGCACGGCCGCTACATCCCGAAATCCATCCTCGATCCCACCAAGATCGGTCCCGACCAGAAGGGCTACGACGTCAACAACCCGAACAGCGTCAACATCAACCACGTCGACGCGCGGCTCTACATCGACCTGTCGGCCAAGATCCTGTTCCCGGACTCCGAGGGCAAGCCCCGCTACGAGATCTTCGGGGTGATCAACAACCTGTTCGACAAGGGTGAGCCCAAGCAGCTGCGGCTGTTTGGCAACGGGCTCTACTACGACCCCTTCGGCCAGAGCTTCAAGGTCGGGGCGAGAGCTCGGTTCTGACGGCTCGCAGAGCCGGCCGCTTCGCCAGAACTGACGACAGAGACGACCGCGGCGACGAGCTCCTCGTAACCGACGAGTCGCAATCAATAGGGGAGGGTTTGGACATGACCAAAGCAACGCGTCTGCATGCACTCTATCGGTCCAGCGCCCTGGCCGCCTTGGCCTGCGCGCTCCATGCGGCGCCCGCCGCGGCGCAGGACCAGTCCGCCACGGACGGCGAGGCCGGCGGGGACGCGGTGGCCGAGGTCGTGGTCACGGGCTCGCGCCTCGGGCGGACCAGCTTCAACTCCCCGACGCCGGTCAGCGTGATCGGCCAGGAGCGCTCTCAGAATCTGAACATCACCAACGTTGGGGACGCGCTCACTCAAATCCCCTCCTTCCGCCCGATCGTCGGCCCGGCGACCAATTCCTTCCGCTCAAGCGCGAACATCGGGGGCCGCAGCCTGGACCTGCGGGGTCTCGGTGCGATCAGGACGCTGACCCTCATCGACGGCCGTCGGCATGTCTCGAGTGCTGACGACGGCACGTTCGATCTCAACTCGGTCCCGTCGATCCTGATCCAACGATCGGAGGTCGTCACCGGAGGCGCCTCCGCCGCCTACGGCGCTGGCGCCGTGTCAGGCGTGGTGAACCTCATCACCGACACCCGGCTGGAAGGGATCAAGGCGGAAGCGAGCTACGGCGTCAGCGAGCTGGGCGACGCCCGGAACACCTACGTCGCCGCGGCGGCGGGCAAGTCGTTCGCCGGCGGGCGCGGACACCTGGTCATCGGCGGCGAGTATTCGAAGGAGGGGCCTGTCCCTGAGTTGAGCCGGGACTGGAGCCGCCGCCTTCACGACTTCGTCCCCAACCCGTTCTTCTCCACCAATCCGGCCCTGAGCAACGGCCTGCCGGCCAACGTCGCCGCCGACAACGTCAGGACGTCGCTCACTCCGGCCGGCTCGATCACCATCGTGCACCCGCTCCAGGGGATGCAGTTCGACAGCAACGGCAACCTTGTCCCGTTCCAGTTCGGCGACCTCTACAATCGGGCCAAGCCCAGCTCGCTGATGATCGGCGGCGACCCCAGCATCACGGGCTACTATGGCGCCGTGGGACCGTTCGTCGTGGGTACGAAGCACGGTTCTGTCCTGAGCCACGTCAGCTACGACCTGACCGACGCCATCACGGTCTCGGCGGAGCTCGGTTACGCTGAGGTCCGGGGCGGGCCGACCGGGGCCAATCCGCGATCTGACCCGAACGGCGCGCTGCGGATCCAGCGGGACAACGCCTACCTCACGCCTGCGACGGCGGCCATGATGGACGCCGCGCACACGACCTTCCTTCCGGTGAGCCGCATCAACTACGAACTCGGGCCCAACGTCTATTCGTCGAGAAACGAAACGTGGCATGCGTTCGTCGGCGCGGACGGCAAGCTCCCCGGCGACTGGAAATGGGATGCGTACTACCAGTTCGGTCGAACGACCGGCCGTCAGAGCAATGCCAACTCGCGGCTCGAACAGCGCTTCAAGGACTCCATCGACGCCGTTCGGGCGCCTGCGGGCATACCGGGTATAGCGGCCGGGACGATCATTTGCCGAACGACGATCACGGCGCCGACCAACGGCTGTATTCCCGCCAACATCATGGGGCCTGGCAAGATCAGCCCTGAGGCGGCCGCCTGGATCAATACGATCGCCTACTCGACCCGCAAGTTCACCGATCACAACGTCGCCGCCAACGTCAGGGGCGCCCTGTTTGAAGGGTGGGCCGGCCCGATCTCGGCCGCGGCGGGCGTCGAGTACCGCAGCAGCGCCTCGGAGGGCGACAACGACCCGAACAGCAAGGCTGGCCTGTTCTCGCAGATCGCCTGGACGTACCTGCCGCCGACCACCCAGAAGGTGACGGAAGGCTATCTCGAGGTCAGCGTGCCCGTCCTCAAGGACTCGGCCCTGGGCAGGTCGCTAGATTTCGACGGCGCCGTCCGGCGTACGCACTACAGCCTGTCCGGCAACGCCACGACCTGGAAAGTCGGCGCGGTGTACCGGCCCGACGACCAGTATATGCTTCGCATCACCCGCTCGCGCGATATCCGCGCGCCCTCGCCGCTGGAACTCAATCCGAACCAGAGCAGAACGACGCTGTCGCTCGCCGATCCGAAGTACGGCGTGCAGTACCTGATGTCGACGTTCAGCGGCGGCAACCCCGACCTGGAACTGGAGACGGCGGACACCTTCACGGCGGGGGTGGTTCTGCAGCCGGACTGGTTCGCGAACTTCAAGCTGTCGATCGACTACTATGACATCTCGGTCGACGGGGCGATCGACATCCCGGCCGCGAACCTCGCCATCAGCATCTGCCGCGCGGGCACCAACCCCGCGATCTGCACGCTGGGCGCCGACGCCAACGGCAATCCGGACCGCATCCTGGCGCTGTTCGCGACCTACCAGAACATCAACAAGCTCCACACCAGGGGCTACGAGGTCGTGGCGAACTACGCCGTCGATCTCGCTGAGGTGGCTCAATGGATGAGCGGCGACCTCAGCGTTTCGTTGAACGGCTCCTACGTCGAAACGCTTTCCACCCTGCTTCCGAACGGGACGAAGAAGGAGCTTTCCAACTTCACGGGCAATTCCGGCGGGGTCACCAACATCCTGGGCGTGCCGCGTTGGCGCGCCGATGCGGTCATCACCTACAGCCAGCCCAGGTACTCGCTGACGGCGCACGTAGCCCATATCCCCAAGGCGCTGCAAAACCCAGATTGGATCGGGCCGGAGCAGGACGGCTACAGCCCGTACTTGCCGAATAGCGTCACCTACAACCACGTTTCCGCCCGGACCTATCTCGACCTGAGCGCGCGGGTCAGCCTCTCCGGTGAGGAAGACAAGCGGCTGGAGGTGTTCGGCGGGGTCAACAACGTCTTCGACACCGACCCGCCGCCGGAACTGCGCCTGAACGGTAACGGGCTCTATTTCCCGCCGGTGGGACGCAACTACAAAATCGGCATTCGCTCGCAATTCTGAGGAGACGGCCGGGTGCAACGATCGCGCCCGGCCACCTTCGACCAGCAGTTCGAACAATCTGGAGGATGGACGCGATGAGAGGAAGAATGGGGAAGCTCATCTCCGCGGTCGCCGCGCTGGTCGTCCTTCCGACGGCGGTCTGGGCCGAGCCGCTGCGAGTGGTCGGAAACGTCAAGGTGATGGAAATCGCGCCCCTGGTGCTCGCTTCGGAAGCGTCAGGCGGGCAAGTCGAGATCGCGCTTGGCGGCGTCCCGAACCTCTGGGACCTGCAGCTGGCCAGCCTGACCGTGGCGGTCGCCGCGGACGTGTCCAAGTCGGCGCCGCCGAGCACCAAGCTCGCGGACCTCGCCGCCAACGCCGAGACGCAGTTGCTTCGCGCCACCGTCGCCCATCCGGACGGCCGCTATCTGCTCACAGTGACCGAGGGCCTCTATCGGGTCGTCGCCCGGCGCTCGAGGGGGATCGCGACAGAGGCGGATTTGAAGGGAAAGAGGATCGGCACCTACCCCGGAACGTCTGCAGCCTTCTACCTCCACAAGACGCTGCAGCGCGCAAACCTGACGGAGAAGGACGTCACGATCGTGACGCTTTCGCCGCAGGCTTCGGAGGACGCCCTGATCGCGGGGTCCATCGACGCCATGTCGATGTGGGAGCCGCATTCGGAGCGAGCCCTACGGACGCTCGGCGACGAGGCCGTGCTGATCGCGCCGCCCCATGGATACAGCGAGATCTATTCGCTCCACACCACGCAGGCCGCGCTCGACAATCCGCAAAAGCGGGCGGCGATCGTGGCCTATGTCAGGTACCTGCTCTCGGCCTGCCGCGCGATCTCGGCAGACCCGAGCCATGCCCAAAAACTGATCCAGCCGCTGAACGGTTACTCGCCGGATCAGATCACCCAATCGTGGCATTACAGGTTTCCCTGCGAAATCACCCCCAACCTGCTGGACAAGTTCGTCGAGGAGGAGGCGTGGCTGGCCGCGCAGGATGGTCGCGCTCCCCGCACGCGCGCGCAACTCGCCCGCCTGATCGACACCAGCGTCTATGATGAGGCGCGTCGGGCGGTGAAGTGACTATGTGCGGCTCTGCATGCTTCCCTGGCGAGAACCGCTACGAGATCTTCGGCGTGATCAACAACCTGTTCGACAAGGGAGAGCCCAAGCAGCTGCGGCTGTTCGGCAACGGGCTCTACCACGGTCCCTGCGGCCAGAGCTTCAAGGTCGGGGCGAGAGCTCGGTTCTGACGGCTCCCAGAGCCGGCCGCCCACGGAGGCCCAGGCGCTCCCCCGCCTGGGCCTTTTGGTTGTCGGTCGCCGGTAGCCCGCGCGGGGCTCGGCGCCGTTGGCCGCGATTCTGGCGAAGCCGGCTGGAGGGAGGGCGAAGGCCTCAGCCGCGCCGGACCTCGGCGAAGGTCTTGCCGGTCCAGCGCTTCACGGCGCGCCTGAGGTTGGAGCTGTCGCTGAAGCCCACCTTCCAGGCGATGTCGTCGGCGCTGATCCGGGTCGTGGTGAGGTACTCCAGCGTCAGCGATCGGCGGACGTCGTCCAGGATCTCCGCATACGATTGGCCCGCCTCATTGAGGCGGCGACGCAGGGTCCGCTCAGTCATGCCCAGGCGCTGGGCGACTTCCGTCATGGACGGTGAGCGGTTCGGGGCGAGCATCAGCAGCTGATAGACGTCGCCCGCGACGCCCGTGGTCATCTTGGCTTGGCCGACCAGCCGGTCGCAGGTGTCCTCCAGCATGGCGCGGGTCAGGCGATTGGCCAGTTCTGGCGCGCGCTCAAGGACGCTCGCCGGGTAGTGCAGCTGGTGGGTGGGCTGGTCGAAGGCGCAGGGACAGCAGAGCGTGGCCGCGTCCGCCGCCGCGCGGCCGATGTCCGGCAGGCCGAAGACGGCGCGCAGCGGGCGGGTTTCGGGTCCGAGCACGTCGCGCATGTGCGTCGACGTCATCATCATCTGCTGCCGCAGCAGGAAGTTGCGGAGGTCGCGGCTCATGAGGTCGCTGTAGATCTCGGTGAAGGTCCAGATCGCCAGGTCGCCTTCCTGGCGCCAGCCAAGCTGCTGCACGGGCGTCGCCAGGGGGTGGTAGCGCACCGCGAAGTCGAAGAAGTCGCGCATCGTCGGCGAGCACATCAGGGCGTAGCCGTACATGCCATAGGCGGAGAGGTGCAGGCGGGCGCCCACGTCGAAGGCGAGGCGGAGGTCCACGCCGGCGCGCACGACGTTCTCGCAGGCGGCAAGGTACTGGCGCACCGAGGTGAGCGTGTGCGGATCGCGGACCGCTTCGAGGCTGAGGTCCGTCCCGGCGAGGACGACGGCGTGCGCCAACCCATGCTCGGCGGCGGCGTCGATCAGGGTGACGATCTTGTAGGGCGCGAACTGCTTCTGATGAGGCAGGGGACGCGGCAGCGGCCGGCCAGCCGGCGGCAGGTCGCTCGGCGGTCGGAGGTGAGGGTCAACGCTGTTCTGCGTCATGCATCGGTCCCGGTTTGTCCGGCAAAGACATATATCTGTCCGGTGAAGACCTCAAATTGAGGCGCGGCTTCTTCCAATCTTGGCCATCAGCCGGCGCAGATCGGCCGAGGGAGGCAGACGCGATGAGCAACCCCACAGCCAACCCGGGGCGGACTTCGACCCTGCGGCTCGCGATGACCTCGTCCGTGGCGGCGGGCGTCGAGTGGTACGATTTCTTCGTCTACGGCACGGCGGCGGCGCTGGTCTTCCCGCACATCTTCTTCTCGCCCGAGCTGTCGCCGCTCGTGGCGCAGCTCGCGGCCTTCAGCACCTTCGCCGTGGGCTTCATCGCCCGGCCGCTCGGCGGGGTGGTCTTCGGCCATTTCGGCGACCTGTACGGCCGCAAGGCGACCCTGGTCGCGGCCTTGATGATCATGGGCGTCTCGACGCTGATGGTCGGCCTCCTGCCGACCTACGAGCGCGTCGGCATGTGGGCGCCGCTGATGCTGATCCTCCTGCGCTTCGCCCAGGGGTTCGCCGTCGGCGGGCAGTGGGGCGCCGCAGCGCTGATCGCCATCGAGAACGCGCCCGAAGGCAAGCGCGGCCTGTTCGGCAGCTTCGTGCAGATCGGCGTGCCGGCGGGCGTGATCCTGGCCAACATCGCCTTCATCCTCTCCGACGGCCTGATGGGCCGCGAGGCCTTCGAGGCTTGGGGCTGGCGGATCCCCTTCCTGCTCAGCGTCGTCGTGGTCGGGCTGGCGCTCTTCGTCCACACCCGCATCCAGGAGTCGCGCGAGTTCGTGGCGGCCGCGGCGAAGCGGGCGACCGCCGGATCGCCGACGACGCCGCGGCGTTCGCCGATCCTGCAGGTGATCGCGTCCAGCTGGCCGCGGATCCTGCTCGCCGGCGGAGCCTTCATCGCCAGCAACGCCTGTTTCTACGTGATCATCACCTGGGTGATCTCCTACGGCACGACCGAGCTCGGCCTCTCGCGCGAGCTGATGCTCGGCGGGGTGATGTTCGGCAGCCTCTGCATGATCCCGGCGCTGATCGGGGTCGCGGCGGCCTCCGATCGGTTCGGCCGCTACGGCTTGTTCCGGCTGGGCTGCCTGACGACCGGCCTGTGGTCGTTCGCCTTCTTCCCGCTGCTGGAGACGGGCGCGCCCGCCGGGGTGGCGGCGGCGATCGCCGTGGCCCTCTGCTGCGTGGCCATGATGTACGGGCCGCAGGCGGCGCTCTTCGCCGAACTGTTCTCCACCGAGGTGCGCTACTCCGGAGCATCGCTCGGTTACCAGGTGGGCGTGCTGCTGGGCGGCGGGTTCGCGCCCATGATCGCCACCGCCCTGTTCGCGGCGTCGAAGAACAGCCAGGCCGTGGCGGGCTACATGGCCGCCACCTGCCTCATCTCGATCGTCTGCGTCTCGTGGCTGCACGCCCATCGCAAGGCGGGCGAGCCGTCGCCTGTCGCCCCATAGGCGGGCGCCGGGCCGGGTCAGGGCAGGATCGATGCCGGGCGTGACATCCCCCCATCGCGGACTGGACGGCGAGGCGGTCGCGGCCCTGCTGCAAGGCGCCGTGCGCCGCGGCCGGGACCCGGCCGCCCTGCTGGCCGCCGCCGGTGTCGACCCGGAGGTCTATGGCCGCCGTACGCGGGAGATCGACGGCAAGGCGCTTGTCCGACTGATGCGTCAGATCCAGTTCGCCCTGGATGACGTCTATCTGGGCTTCTTCGCCAACGGCTGCCGTCTGGCGCTCGAGGCCGAGCGGATGATCTCGCTGATGGGCTGCGCCACGTTCGGCGAGGCGTTGCGGGTCAGCATCCGGTTCACCAACGCCATGTCGGCGGACGCCGGGCCGGCGGTCATGGAGCAGCGCGGGGCCGGGCTGCACCACACCTGCCAGTACCAGACGGTCGAGGGCGTCGACCGGCAGATGCTGGTCTGGATCCGCTTCCTGTGGATCTATCACTTCTTCAGCTGGCTGATCGGCCGCCCGCTGGCGCTCCGGGGCCTCTCGATCCAGGGGCCGCGGCCGGAGCCGGCGAACGGCTTCGATCGCTTCGCCGTGTTCCGTTGCCCCGTCCGGTTCGACGCCGACGTCGACGCCCTGTCTTACGACGGGAACGACCTCTCCGCGCCCCTGGTCCACTGCGCCCTGCAGGACTACGAGGCCTACTACGACGCCGAGCCTGACTGGTTCGAGTCCCCCGGCGGCGGCCCGGGCTGGCGCGACCGGACCCGGCAGGCCCTGCTGGAGCTCCACCGGTGCGGCGAGTGGTCGCCGAGCGTCGAGACCGTGGCCGCGCGGCTGCGCACCGGCGTTCGCCGCCTGCGTCGCGACCTCTCCCAGGAAGGCGAGGGCTTCCAGCGGATCCGCACGCGCCTGCGAGGCGAGCTCGCCGGCGCCTACCTGCTGGCCAGCGACATCCCGGTCACCCAGATCGGCTTCACCCTGGGCTTCAGCGACCCGGGCAGCTTCTCGCGCCAGTTCACGTCGTGGGCCGGCATGACGCCGTCCGCCTATCGCGCCCGCTATGGCGCCGACGCGGCGCGCCTCGCCAGCGCGACGGCCGTGCTGAACGAACGGCGGGCGCCCTGATGGGGCGGCGGGCTGGTCACTTACGCCAAATCACGCCGTCAGACCGGCGATTGAGTCCGGCTGCTGGCCGACCAAAAACCTCAGGGACCGGAGCTTCAGACTTCGGGTCGAGAACACAAGGGAGGGTGCAATGAACCGCATTACGATCCGTCGCGCTGGCCGGCTGCCTCTGGGCGCCGCGGGCCTGTTGTGCAGCGTGGCCTTGCCGGCGGCGGCCCTGGCGCAGACCCGCGCCAACGAGGCCGCCCTGGAAGAGGTGGTGGTCACCGCCGAGAAGCGCGCCGAGGGCCTGCAGAACATCCCGATCGCCATCACGGCGATCTCGGAGGGCACGCTCCAGCGGGCCGGGGCGAAGGAGGTCGGCGACCTCGTCCAGCTGACGCCGAGCCTGCAATTTGGCACCCGGTCGACGAACGTCTTCATCGCCATGCGCGGCATCGGGCAGGCGGGCCAGGACATCGGCAGCCAATCGGGCGTCACCGTCTCGCTGGACGGCGTGCCGCTGCTCAACCACTTCATGATGAACCCGGCCTTCCTGGACCTCGAAAGGGTGGAGGTCCTCCGGGGCCCGCAGGGGACCATCGCCGGCCGCAACGCCACCGGCGGCGCGATCAACATCCACAGCAAGGGCCCGACGGCGGGCGACGACGGCAGCCTCAGCGTCACGGTCGGCGACCGGGGCCGCCGGGGCGTCCGCGGCTACATCAACACCTCGTTCTCCGACCAGCTCGCGGGACGGCTCTCGTTCCAGCGGGAAGTCGCCGACGGCTGGCTCAAGAACGCCTTCCTCGGCCGCCGCAACGACGACACCGACGTCGCCGAGGTTCGTGGCCAGTTGCTGTTCACGCCGACCGACACCTTCAGCCTCCGCGCCCTCGTGGACTACACCCGCGATCGCAGCGACCCGGGCTTCGCCCAGATCCTCCGGCGGGCGGATCCCGCGCGCCCGACGGTGCCGGAGCTGCCGACCTACATCTATCCGCGCAACGACCCGGACGACCTCACCTTCTACTTCAATGAGCCCAACCGGCGCGACGTGGAGAGCGTGAGGGCCACCGCCATCGCCACCTGGGCGATCACGCCGGACATCACGCTGACCTCCACGACGGGGTTCATCGATCACGAGATCGACCTGACCGACCTGGACGTCGACGCCACCCCGTACAACACCTCGCGCTTCGATCTGATCGGCATCAACGCCCGCCAGGTGACGCAGGAGCTCACCCTGACGGCCAACCTGGGCGATCGCGCCGACATCGTGGCCGGCGCCTTCTACATGCACGGCGATTCCAGCGAGCCCCTCTATCTGAGCCTCGCGACGTTCCGGAACTATCTCGTCTACCTGCCCGAGGAGAAGCTGGACTCCTACGCCGCCTACGCCCAGTTCCGCTATCAGCTCACCGACAAGCTGCGCGCCACGGTGGGCGGCCGCTACACCACCGACGACAAGTCCTACCAGATGGATTCCTCGGTGGGCGGCGCGCCCCGTCTCAGCTCGGACTCGGGCAAGTTCACCGCCTTCACGCCGCGCTTCGCGCTCGACTACACGCCGACGGACGAGACGCTTGCCTACGCCAGCATCTCGCGGGGCTTCAAATCCGGCGGGTTCAACACCCTGGGCGACGTCTCGATGCCCGTGAACCGGTTCAACCCGGAGTACGTCTGGAACTACGAGGTCGGCCTCAAGGCCATGATGTTCGACCGCCGGCTGCGCATGGGCGTGACGGGCTTCTACGCCGACTACACCAACCTCCAGCAGACCGTGTTCAGGCTGAACGAGGCGACCCAGGTCCGCTTCCCCCGCGTCGAAAATTCCACCTCGGCGAAGATCAAGGGTGTGGAGCTCGAGGCGGAGGCCACGCCCGTCAGGGGCCTGCGGCTCACCGGCGCCGTGACCTATCTCGACGCCAAGTTCGGCTTCTTCTGCAACAATAACCCCCTGTACCCGAGCGTTCCGACCTCGCCCTCCTGCGTGGGCGTGACGAGGGATGGAGCGCCCTTGCCCGCCGGCGCGGTCCAGCTGGAAGGCAACAGGCTGACCCAGGCGCCGCGGTGGCAGTACAACCTGTCCGCCCAGTACACCGTCCCGGTGTCGGACCGCCTCAACCTGACGGGGCGGGTGGACTACAAGTGGCAGAGCCGGACGTACTTCGACATCTACAACAACCCCCAGAACTCCCAGGCCGCTTACGGGCTGCTGAACGCCTCGGTCGAGCTGGCGTCGCAGGACCGGGCCTGGGCGCTGCTGGCGTGGGTCCGTAACGCGGCGGACAAGCGCTACGTGAGCCAAGGCTCCGCCGGGTCCGGCGCGACTGCGGCCGTCACGGGCTCGCTCGGGATGCCCAGGATGTACGGCGTCACCGTCAGCCACCAGTTCTGACCGATCGACCGAACAGCTCAGCCGCCTCCCGACTGAGCTCCGGCCCCGCTGAGTGGGGGCCGACGGTGCGGGTGTGGGCGGCGGCCCGCACCCGCATCTCTTCGCCGCGCCGCCGCAAGTCCGCCGCTTCCACAGGATCCCGCCATGCACAGCCGCGACAGGGCCGAGATCATTCCCCAACTCGCCCTCTACCGGACCTGGTTGGGTGAAACCTACGGACTGCGGTTTCGCGACTATCCGGCGCTGTGGACCTGGTCGACGACCGACCTGGCGGCGTTCTGGGAGAGCATCTGGCGGTATGGCGGCCTGGAGTCGCCAACTCCACACGTCGCCGTTCTCAGCGGCGGCATGCCGGGCGCCGCCTGGTTCGAAGGCGCCGAGGTCAACTACGTACGCCAGGTCTTCCGGCACGCGGAGCTCGCGCAAGCCGCCGGACAGCCGGCGATCATCGCCGAGGACGAGACCGGCCGCGTCGTCGAGGTGAGCTGGTCCGAGCTCAAGCGGCGCACCGCGTCGCTCGCCCTCGAGCTTCGCCGTGTCGGCGTGGGGCGCGGAGACCGGGTGGCGGCCTATCTGCCGAACGCGCCCGAGGCGGTCGTCTCGATGCTGGCCTGCGCCAGTCTGGGCGCTGTCTGGACGCTCTGCTCGCCGGACATGGGCACGCCGGCCGTCCTCGACCGCTTCCGGCAGGTCACGCCCAAGGCGCTCATCGCGGTCGACGGCGTCCATTACGGCGGGCGGCCGCGGGACCGCAGCGCTGTCGTGCAGGAGATCCGCCGGGGGCTGCCCACCTTGCAGGCCGTTCTCGTCATCCGGACGGGGTATGGCGAGACCGAGGTCGAAGGCGCGGCGGACTTCGCCGCCGCCCAGGCCAGGGACGATGAGGACGTGACGGCCTTCGAGCCCGAATGGGTGCCGTTCAGCCACCCCCTCTGGATCCTCTATTCCAGCGGGACGACGGGCCTCCCCAAGGCCATCGTCCACGGGCACGGCGGGGTCGTCATCGCCGGCTGCGTCGGCAACATGCATCTCGACATCGGGCCGAGCTATGCGCCGAACACCTTCGGCGAACGCTTCCACTGGTACAGCGCCACGGGCTGGGTGATGTGGAATCAGCAGGTGGGCGGCCTCCTCAGCGGAACCACGATCTGCCTGTTCGACGGTTCCCCGAGCGGCTCGCGGGACGAGGTCGACTGGGGACGGCTGTGGCGGTTCGCGGCCCGCCATCAGGTGACCTGGTTCGGCGCGGGCGCGGCCTTCTTCAGCAACTGTCGCAAGGCCGGCCTGCGCCTGGGCGACATGGGCGACCTCAGCGCCGTTCGGGCGCTCGGCAGCACCGGCTCGCCGCTTCCCGCCGAGGTGCAGGCGTGGGGCGCCGAGGCGTTCGCGGCGCTTGGCCGGCCGGACATCTGGTGGTGCAACATCTCCGGCGGTACGGACATCGCCGCGGCCTTCCTCTCGGGCAACCGGGAGCTTCCGCCGGCGCCGGGGCGGCTGCAGTGCCGCCACCTGGGCGCGGCCGTCGAGGCCTGGGACGAGAACGGCAAGCCGGTCATCGGCCGCGTGGGCGAGCTCGTCTGCACGCGGCCCTTCCCCAGCATGCCGCTGTATTTCTGGGGCGATGAGAACGGCGAGCGGTATCGGACCTCCTACTTCAGCGAATGGCCCGGCGTCTGGCGGCACGGCGACTGGCTGCAGATCGAGGCCGACGGGAGCTGTTCGATCAGCGGCCGGAGCGATGCGACCATCAATCGGAACGGACTGCGCATGGGGACGGCGGAGCTCTACGCCGCGGTCGAACGCCTCTCCGACGTGGCCGACAGCCTGGTGATCGATCTCGAGGACGGCGAGGGCGGCAGCACGCTCATGATGTTCGTCGTCCCTCGCGCCGGGCGGGTGCTCGACAGTGGGCTGGAGGCGGCGATGGCGGGGGCGATCCGCGACGCGCTGTCGCCGAGGTTCGTGCCGGACGCCTTCATCCAGGCGCCGGGAATTCCCAGGACGCTCTCCGGCAAGAAGCAGGAGCTCCCCGTCAAACGCCTCTTCCAGGGCTGGCCGGTGACGAAGGTCATCAATCTCGATGGTATCGAGAATCCAGGCGTGGTCGCCTGGTACCAGGCTCAGGCGGAGGCCTGGCTGGGACGATCTCGGAAGGCGACCCTCGGATGATCAGGCGCAGGGATCTGGCGGTGCTGGCCGCCGTCGCCGCGGGTGCTCCGGCAGGCGCGATGGCGGCGCCGCGCGCGAAGGGGCGGCTGACGGCCGATCGCCTGCGCTCGACAAATGTCCCGCGCGAGGTTCCGGTCAGCGTCTATCTGCCGCCGGGATATGAGGAGAGCCCGGCCCGGGTCTACCCCCTGCTGCTCCTCCTGCACGGGGGCGACGGAAGCGAGAGGGACCTCGCCCGCTTCGCCGGGGTCGTCGACGCCGCCATCGCCGCCGGCCGGATCGCGCCGCTGGTGATCGCCATGCCCAGCGCCGGCCGCTCCCTCTACATGGACGACCGCGACGGCTCAGAGCGGTGGGAGAGCTTCATCATCGACGAGCTGCTTCCGCACCTGCGGGCGACCTTGCCGGTCGCGGCGACGCGCCAGCGCACGTTCGTCGGGGGCTGGTCGATGGGAGGACTCGGAAGCCTGCGGCTCGCCTTCAAGCATCCCGGGACCTTCGGGGCCGTCGCGGCGCTGGAGCCTGCCATCGAGCCGGCCCTGGCCTGGGGCGAGATCGGACCCAGGGTCAAGTTCTGGCGATCGGACGAGATCTACGCGCGCATCTTCGGCTCGCCCGTCGACCTGGAATACTGGGCGGCCAACAACCCCGCGACCATCGCCAGGCGCGATCCGCGCCGCCTCATCGATCTCGGCGTCTACCTGGAGGTGGGCGACCAGGACATGCTGTATCTGGCCGACGGGGTCGAGTTCCTCCACCGAGTCCTCTTCGATGCGGGCGTCGCCCACGAGTATCGCCTGGTCCGCGGCGCCGAGCATGTCGGCCCCTCGCTCGGACCCCGCCTTTCCGATGCGCTCGGCTTCATCGGCCGGCAGATCGATCCGCCGGCCTGGATCGACCGGCAGGTGACGGCGACGCGGGCCGTCATGGACGAAAGGAAACGGGCGGCGGGCCTCCCTGTCGAGGTCGTGGATCCGCGCCGAATTCGAGGCCACTGACCCGCCCGCGGCAAGCACACGGAGCCGACGATGTTTTCGCTGACATTTCCAGGAACCCACCGGCGGGCCTCGCTCCCCGCCCTTCTGGCCACGGCGGCGGGCTTGCTGGCCCTGGCGATCGCCAGTCCGAGCGCGGCGGCCTCGTGCGAGGCGCTGCGCGACCTGAAGTTCCCGGACACGGTGATCAAGAGCGCGGAGACGATCCCCGCCGGCGGGTTCGCCGGCATGGGCCCGCTCAGGACGCCGGACCTGCCGGCCTTTTGTCGCGTGGCGGCCTCGGTGCGGAGGGCGCCGGGCTCGGACGTCGGCGTCGAGATCTGGCTGCCGCTCTCGGGATGGCAAGGCGTGTTCCACGGGACCGGCAATGGCGGCTTCGGCGGGGTCCTGGCGGCCGGCTATGGCCCCATGACCGCGGGCCTGCGGCGCGGCTACGCCACAGCCGTCACCGACACGGGCACGGCCCCGGCGACGCCGCTGGACGGCGATGCGCTCATCGGCCAGCCGCAGAAATGGCGGGATTGGGGACGCCGGTCGACCCACGCCATGACGGTCACCGGCAAGGCGGTCGCCCAGGCCTTCTACGGCGCGCCCGCCCGGCGCGCCTACTACACCGGCTGTTCGACCGGCGGTCAGGAGGGGCTGATCGAGGCCCTCTACTATCCCCATGACTACGACGGCGTCCTCGTGGGCGCCCCGGTCATCAACCGCACCTGGGGTCATGGGGCCGTCCTGTGGAACGACCTCGCCGCCAATCTGCGGCCCGGCCGCCGGCTTTCGGCCGTGAAGCTTCGCCTCCTCAGCAACGCCGCCCTGCGGCAGTGCGGCGCCGCCGGAAGCGGTCTCGGCGGCGATCCCTTCATCGGCGATCCCAAGGCCTGCCGGTTCGATCCCGGGGTGCTGACCTGCCGCGACGGAGATCGCGACGACTGCCTGACGGCCGCCGAGGTGGCGACGGCGCGGGCCTTCTACTCGGGCCCGACCGATCGGGCCGGACGGCCGCTGTTCCACGGCTGGCTGCCGGGCAGCGAGGCCACGGGGTTCTTCGACTGGGCCTTCCTGCAGTCGCGCCCCAACGGCCAACCGCCGTTCGTGAGCCTCTTCAAATGGGTGTTCGGGCGGGACTGGGACTGGTCCGGGTTCCAGGTGGAACGCGACATGGCCAGGGTCGACGCCGCCCTCGGCCCCGTCGTGAACGACGCCACGCGCGGCTCCCTGCGCGCGTTCCGCGAGCGCGGGGGCAAGCTGATCGTCTACCACGGCTGGGCGGACAGCCTCGTGCCGCCCGACCAGACCGTCGCCTTCTACGAACGGGTCGCGCGTGAGGCCGGCGGCCTCGACCAGGCCCAGGGCTTCGCGCGGCTGTTCATGGCCCCGGGCTTCTCGCACTGCGCCGGGGGGCCGGGCCCCGACATCTTCAATTCGGCGACCGGCTCGGCCGTTCCGCCGCCGTCGGCCACGCCGCGGCATGACCTCTTCGCGGCCCTGACCGAATGGGTCGAAGGCGGGCCAGCGCCCAGCCAGGTCATCGCCACGCGCTATGTCGGAGGGACGCCGGCCAAGGGGGTGGCGATGCAGCGTCCGCTGTGCGCCTATCCCGCGAAGGCCTGGTGGCGCGGGACTGGCGATACGAACGATCCGGCCAGCTTCGTATGCTCGGTCTCGCGGCCGTCGTCGCGGTAGGTCTGTCGGGAAAAGCGGGGTCCGATGCTGTCACGACGGGATGCGGTCGCGGGGCTGGCCCTCGGCGCCCTCGGCGGCCCGGCCGCCGCCTCGGGAAGCGGCTATGTCGTGCGCCGGCTGGTCGACCGCCCGATCGTCGCGCCCGGCATGGACGCGCGCATGGGGGCCAACATCGAGGGCCCCTCGCTGATCGCCGCGCCGGCGTGGCTGCCGAACCGGCTCGGTCGCTACTATCTCTACTTTGCCGATCACAAGGGCGACTACATCCGGCTGGCCTACGCCGACCGGCTGGAGGGCCCGTGGACCGTCCATGGTCCGGGCTCCCTGCAGTTCGCCCAGGCCAAGCTGCCGGCGCGCCTGAGCGGAACGCCGGAGGCGGAGGCCCGGCTCAAGGAGATCGCTGCTCGCCGCGAGCCGGTCGAGTACGCTGGCGTCCCCACGCCCCTGGACGACGCGAGCCTGCCGCACGTCGCCTCTCCGGACGTGCACGTGGACGCGGCCGGCCGGCGGATCGTCATGTACTACCACGGCCTCGCCGAGTTCGGCGTGCAGCGCACCCGCGTGGCCGTCTCCCGCGACGGGGTGACCTTCGAGGCGCTGGAGGGTCCGACCCTGGGTCCGGCCTACATGCGGGTCTTCGACTACGGCGGCTGGAAATACGCCATGGCGATGCCGGGACAGTTCCTGCGGTCGCGGGACGGGCTCACGCCGTTCGACATCGGTCCGACCCTCTTCCCGCCGGACCAGAGGCACAGCGCGCTGCTCGTGCGCGGCCACACGCTCCATGTCTTCTGGACCCGCGTCGGCGACGCCCCGGAGCGGATCTACGCCACCACCGTCGACCTCAGGCCTGACTGGCGGGCATGGACGGCGAGCGAGCCGGTCGAGGTGCTGCGGCCGGAGCGGCCTTGGGAAGGCGCGGTCCTGCCCGCCGCGCCGTCCCACCGCAGCGCCATCAACAGGGAAGTCAACCAGCTCCGGGACCCGGCCATCTTCGTGGAAGGCGGACGGACGTACCTGCTGTACGCCGTCAAGGGCGAGCGGGGGATCGCGATCGCCGAGCTGACGACGCCCTAGCGGGCCAGGTCACATGCGGGGGCCAGCCGAGCCTCCGTCGCCGGACGGCAGATTTCGCGCCCGGTGGCGGTGAGAGAGGGATTCGAACCCTCGATAGGCTTTCACCTATACACGCGTTCCAGGCGTGCGCCTTCAACCACTCGGCCACCTCACCCCACGGCCGGGAAGCCTGTCGGCCCCCGCGGAGAGGGCGCGAATATAGTCAGGATGCCCTGTCGGGCAAGCGGCGCTTGAAATCCTTGTGTCGGCGGGGCCTTGCGCGGTCGCGCGGGCCGGGTTCACGTCCTATCTAGGAGGCCTGTCCGCCGCCGGAGCCCGACATGCTGTTCGCCAAGAAATCCCTCGACCTGCCGACGCCCGAAGAGGCGCTGCCGGGCCGCCCGAACGCCATCCCGACGGCCGAGACCCACTTCGTGAACGGCCATCCGCTCAAGGGGCCCTATCCCGAGGGGCTGGAGACCGCCTATTTCGCCATGGGCTGCTTCTGGGGCGTGGAGCGCAAGTTCTGGCAGGTCGCGGGCGTGTGGGTCACCGCCGCCGGCTACCAGAACGGCCTCACCCCCAATCCCACCTACGAGGAGGTCTGCTCGGGCCGCACCGGCCACGCCGAGGCGGTGATGGTGGTCTATGACCCCAGGGTGGTCACCTACGGCGACCTGCTCAAGGTCTTCTGGGAGAACCACGACCCGACCCAGGGCATGCGCCAGGGGAACGACATCGGCACGCAGTACCGCTCGGGGATCTATGTGGCGAACGACGCCCAGGCCGCCGAGGCCGAGGCCTCGCGCGAGGCCTACCAGCAGGCGCTGGGCGACAAGGGTTTCGGGCGCATCACCAGCGAGATCGCGCCCGCCGGTCCGTTCTACTTCGCCGAGGACTACCACCAGCAGTACCTGGCCAAGAACCCGCACGGCTACTGCGGCATCGGCGGCACGGGCGTGACCTGTCCGGTCGGCGTCGGCGTCGACGCCTAGCCGGAGGCTGGGCCTGAGCATGACGCGGGAGGAGATCGAGGCCCTGGCCCTGGCCATGCCGGCGGCGACCAAGGTCGTCCAGTGGGGCGGGTCCGACGTCTACAAGGTGGGCGGCAAGGTGTTCGCCGTCTGCGGCCTGCAGGGCGGGCTCGCGTTCAAGGTCACCGAGATCGGCTTCATGGTGCTGACCGAGAACGGGCCGGGACGGCAGGCGCCGTACCTGGCCCGCGGCCACTGGGTGGTCGTGGACCTGGACGACATGGACGCGGGCGAGGCCCGGAGCTGGATCGAGACCTCGCACGGCCTGATCGCCGCCAAGCTCACCCGCGCGGTCCGCGCCGAACTGGGGCTCGCCTAGTCCTCCAGCAGCCTGCGCAGGTCGCGGATGGCGGTGGCGGCGGCCGAGCTGCGCTGGCGCCAGACCAGCAGGCCCACGGCGCCCAGCGTCGCGGCCATGAAGGCCACGGGACCGAACAGCCAGGCCGCGGCGGCCAGGGCGAAATAGTAGCCGCGGACCCCTCGGTTGAACGACGACAGGGCTGGATTGAGCACCCGCGCCACCGCGTCGGCGATGGCGTTCAGGCGATCCTCGGGGGCCTGCAGCGGCGTCGCCCCCACCGCGGCGATGCAGTAGTTCATCTGCCGGATCGACCAGATGAAATCGAGCAGGCTGCGCACCAGGGCGATCACCACCAGGGCGAGCTGGAGTTCGAACAGCGCCCGCGATGAGGTCTTGATGAGCTCCAGGGCCGAGACCGAGCGGAAGGTGTTCTCCCCGCCGAACAGCGCGCTGGCCGTGGCCGCGATCAGGATCAGGTTGGACGAGGCGAAGAACGAGGCCGAGTTCAGGGCGTGGCCGAGGAGCTGGCCGTCCATGAAGCGGTTCTCGCGCACCGTCATGTTGCGCATCCACGCCCCGCGGATCGTCGTCATGTCGGTGTTGATGACCCCGCCGCGCCGCTTGCCGAGCGCGGTCAGCAGCGGCTCGTAGAAGAGCCAGGCCACGGCGAAGAGCACGAAGGCGGCGAGGTCCAGCGGAGCCACGGCGTCAGTCCTCCCGGATCAGGCTGTGCACGTTGGTGTTGCGCAGGCGGGCGGCGACCAGGAAGCCCGCGGCCATGATCGCCGAGACATAGACGTAGAAGCCGCTCTCGTTCCCGACGTCCTTGAACCACAGGGCGACATATTCCGCGGTGCCGCCGAAGAGGGCGTTGGCCAGCGCATAGGGGAGGGCGACGCCCAGCGCGCGGACATGGGCGGGGAACAGCTCGGCCTTCACCAGCCCGCTCACCGCCGTATAGCCGGAGAGGATGACGAGCAAGAGGACGATGAGGCCCAGGGCCGCGCCCTCCGAGGTCGTCCCGGCCAGCGCCGACATGACGGGATAGGTCGCGACCGCGCCGGCCAGGAAGGCGAAGGCGATGGTGGTCTTGCGCCCCACGTGGTCCGAGATCCAGCCGAACAGCGGCTGGGCCAGCATGTAGACGACCAGCGCCGCGGCCGTGACCGTCGTGGCCGCGTTCTTCGAGAAGCCGGCCGTATTGACCAGGAACTTCTGCATGTAGGTCGTGTAGGCGTAGAAGGCGAGCGAGCCGGCCGCCGTCAGCACGAAGATGATCGCGCTCTCGCGGGGGAACCGGACGAACAGCATCATGGTGCGCGCCCGCTCCGCGCCCTCGGCCCGGGCGGCCTCGTAGGACGGGCTCTCGTCCATGCCCCGGCGGATCCAGAACACCACCACGGCCAGGAGGCCGCCGATCACGAAGGGGATGCGCCAGCCCCAGTCCTCCAGGACGGCCTTGTCCATCAGGTTCTGCAGCAGGATCAGCACGCCCAGCGCCAGGAGCTGGCCGGCGATCAGGGTCACGTACTGGAAGCTCGCCCAGAAGCCGCGCCGGGCCCGGCCCGCCATCTCGGACATGTAGGTGGCGCTGGCCCCGTACTCCCCGCCCACCGACAGGCCCTGGAGGATGCGGGCCGCGAGCAGGCCGAGGGGCGCGAGCGCGCCGATCTGGCGGGCGTCGGGCAGGACGGCGATGGCGAACGCGCCGGCGCACATCATGGCCACGCTCATGGCCAGGGCCGCGCGCCGGCCCCGCCAGTCGGCGTAGAGGCCCATCAGCCAGGCGCCCAGGGGCCGGGCGAAGAAGCCCACGGCGAAGATGGCCGCCGTCTGCAGGAGCTGGGCGGTGGGATCGCCCTTGGGGAAGAAGTGGGGGGCGAAATAGAGCGCGAAGGAGGAGTAGGCGAACCAGTCGTACCACTCGACGAGGTTGCCGGCCGAGCCGCCGACGATGGCCCGCGCCCTCTGCAGGGGCGTCAGCCCCGGCCGCGACAGCTCCGACGCCAGGGGGCCGTCGACCCCCGTCTCTTCCGCGGACATTCATCCTCCCCCGAACGCTCACCGAACGCTTTGGGGGAGGATGCTATGGGCTCAGGACGATCCGGGCCAGGGGCGCGGACCGCTATATTCGTCCGAGCAGCACCAGGATGATGATGATCACCAGCACCAGGCCCAGGCCGCCGCTCGGGAAATAGCCCCAGCTGCGCGAATAGCCCCAGCTTGGCAGGGCGCCGATCAGGAGCAGGATCAGGATGATGATCAGGATGGTGCCAAGGGACATTCCGCTCTCCTCGTTTGGTCTCCGACCCACGCCGTATCAGCCAACGTGCGCGGTACGGTGGAGGTTCCGAGGAGAGGGCCGCCCAGGCGGAAAGGTCAGTCGGCGGCGTCGGCGGTGTGCAGGCGGGCGTCGCGGTCGTTGACGCCCAGGGCGTACATCAGGCCCACCCAGCCGCCCTTCACGCGCGGCAGGAGGGCGAGGATCAGCGCCGTCATGGAGCCCAGGATGATCGGCGCCGACCAGCGGGCGTCCGCTTCCCAGACGATGGGGAACAGGAGCAGCGGCGCCACGATCAGGTGGCCGGTCAGGAGGATCGTCACATAGGCCGGGCCGTCGTCGGCCGGATACTGCGACAGCGCATGGTCGCAGCGCTCGCAGCGGTTCTGGACCTTGAGGTAGCGCCAGAACAGGCGGCCCTCGCCGCACGACGGGCAACGATGGCGCACGCCCCGGAAGATCGAGCGCGCCAGCGGATGAACGATCTCTGCCATGGCGGGGATATGCTCCCTGAAGCCGTCGAGCGGAAGGGGTGCGGGCGTTTGGCCGCAACTATTGCGGCGACCGTCTACCCATCGCGGGAAGCCCGCAGGCCGGGATCAGTGCTTGGCGTCTTCCGCGGCGCCGGTGACGGCGCGGCCGGCGGCCTGCGCGTCGCGGCCGATCCCCGAGATGGTGTTGCAGGCGCCGACCAGAAGCGTGGCGGCGGCGGCGGCGAGCACGATGAGTTTGCGCATGTTCAACTCCTCTGGAGGTGTCCTTAAGTCCGTAAGCCTGTCTTCCTAGTCAAGCTTACGGCGGCAATGGGGCGCCGCCCGCCAGATCGTCCAGGCGTGAGCCCATCCGCCGCACGTGGCTGCCCGGCCAGTAGAGCCGGCCGCACGCCGGACAGGCGCGGAACGGTCCGGCCATCTCGGCCGTCGCGCCGGGCATGCGGGCGATCTCCTCGGGCGTGGCGTCCCGCAGGCGGGCGTTGTCCATCACGCAGCGGGTGAAGGGGGCGAAGTTCCAGTCCAGGACCACGCCTTGCGACAGGCTGCGGGCCTCTTCCTCGACGCCGCGGCCCTCGACGATGACGGACTCCGGCGCTGCGGCGGCCAGCCGCTTGTCACGGGTGACGAGGATGCGGCCCTCCTCGCGGGCGACGTTCAGCAGGGCGTGGTCGGACTCCCCGCCGCTGGCCAGATAGGTGTCGTAGCCGGCCGCGCGCAGCAGCCGGGCCAGCCGCACCAGCATCTCGTCGCACAGGAAGCGCATGGCCTTTCAACGCATGGGACCTAGGGTGGCCGCATGAACGCCGCCCTAGGCCAGATCGTGCTCACCCTGCACCTGGCGGTCATCGCCTTCAATGTGGCGGGGCTGGTCGCGATTCCCCTGGGGGCGAGGCTGGGCTGGCGCTGGGTGCGGATCCGCTGGTGGCGGGTCCTGCATGTCCTGTCGTGGATCGTGGTGGCCGCGCAGGCGGTCCTGGGCCGGGCCTGCTTCCTGACGATATGGCAGGACGATCTCTCGGGGAGCGGCGCCCCCGGCCCCTTCGTGATGCGCGTGGTGAACCGGCTGGTCTACTGGGACCTGCCCATGTGGGCGTTCACGGCCCTCTACCTCGCCCTCTTCGCCGTGGTCCTGGTCCTCTGGCGGCGCGTCCCGCCGCACTGACCCCTAAGGTGCAGCTTGGCCACAGTGGCGGCCCGACTGTCGCCGCACTGCAACGAAACCTTGCCAGGATCATTGTGCGGTGCGAAGCGCGTCCCGCGTGAGTCCCGGAGAGTTCCCCGTGTTTGCAGTTCCCATGCGTACCTTCCCCGGCCTGTTCGTGGGCCGCCGGACCGTCATGATGGCCCAGGAGGTCGCGGGACAGCCGGAGGGGACGGCCTATCGCTGCGGGGCGTGCGAGGAACTCATCCTGGCCGGTCCCGAGAAGGCCGAGATGCGCGACGTCGTCGTGAAGTGCCGCTGCGGCGAGTTCAACCAGCTCTGAACACGGCGCCGAACGGCGTTCTGTCGGTTTCGCCCCTGCTGATTGCGCCGATCGCCCCCTATCGGCGCAACTTCCGTTTCCCGATCTTTCGCGGCCTCGAAAGCCTCGGGAAAGGGAATGAAATCAATGCTGAAGTCTAAAATCGCCGCAAGCCTCGCGCTCGCGGCGTTCTGCCTGGCCGGCGCGGCTGAGGCCGCCGCGCCGTCGCTGGTGACGCAGGTCCGTCTCGCCAACGCGCGCTTCAAGGACGTGGAGGTCGCCGTGGCGGAGGGCTATGCGCCGATCCCCTGCGCGAGCGGGATCGATGGCGGCGCCATGGGCGTCCACTACGTCAATCCCAAGTATCTGAAGGACGAGAAGCCCGACATCGAACGGCCGCAGGCGGTGATGTACGAGCCGGGGCCCAACGGGAAGATGAAGCTCGTCGCCGTCGAGTACATCGCCTTCAAGGGACCGGCCTCGCTGGGCGGGCAGCTGTTCGCCTTCCAGGGCGCGCCGAACCGCTACGGGCTCGATCCCTTCTATGAGCTCCACGTCTGGGCCTGGAAGCACAATCCCAAGGGCCTGTTCGCGGACATGAACCCGAACGTCAGCTGCGCGCACGCTCACGCACATTGACGGACGGAGGGCGCGGCGCGCCACCCCACCGGCGCCCGCGTCCGGCCGCCCCTCGGATCTTGCGGACGAGCGCTGCTCCTCGGTCAGTCCGCGTCCATCTTGAGCGCGGCGATGAAGGCTTCCTGCGGGATCTCCACCTTGCCGAACTGGCGCATGCGCTTCTTGCCCTCCTTCTGCTTGTCGAGGAGCTTGCGCTTGCGGGTGGCGTCGCCGCCGTAGCACTTGGCCGTCACGTCCTTGCGCAGCGCGCGCACGGTCTCGCGGGCGATGATCCGGCCGCCGATCGCCGCCTGGATCGGGATCTGGAACATGTGCGGCGGGATGAGTTCCTTCATCTTCTCGACCATGCCCCGGCCGCGGGCCTCGGCCCGGTCGCGGTGGACCAGCATCGAGAGCGCGTCCACCGGCTCGGCGTTGACCAGGATCGACATCTTCACGAGGTCGCCGACGCGGTACTCCTCGATGGAGTAGTCGAAGCTGGCGTAGCCCTTCGAGATGGACTTCAGCCGGTCGTAGAAGTCGAACACCACCTCGTTCAGCGGCAGGTCGTAGACCACCATGGCCCGGTTGCCGACGTAGCTGAGCTCGCGCTGCTCGCCCCGGCGGTCCTGGCAGAGCTTGATGATCGAGCCCAAGTACTCGTCGGGCGTGAAGATGGTGGCCTTGATCCACGGCTCGGCGATGCTCTCGATCTTCACCGGGTCGGGCAGGTCGGCCGGATTGTGCAGCTCGATCTCGTCGCCGTTGGTCAGCTTGACGCGATAGACCACCGACGGGGCGGTGGCGATCAGGTCCAGGTCGAACTCGCGGCTGAGGCGCTCCTGGATGATCTCCAGGTGCAGCAACCCCAGGAACCCGCAGCGGAAGCCGAAGCCCAGGGCGGCGCTGGTCTCCATCTCGTAGGTGAAGCTGGCGTCGTTCAGGCGCAGGCGGCCGATCGCGGCGCGCAGGTCCTCGAAGTCGGCGGCGTCCACGGGGAAGAGGCCGCAGAACACCACCGGCTGCACCTCGCGGAAGCCGGGCAGGGGCTTGTCGGTGGGCTTCCTCACGTCGGTGATGGTGTCGCCGACGGCGGCGTGGGCCACCTCCTTGATCGAGGCGGTGATGAAGCCGACCTCGCCGGGGCCCAGCTCGGCCACCTCGGTCTGCTTGGGCCGGAAGACGCCCAGGCGGTCGATCTGGTACTCGGCCCCGGTCTGCATCATCTTGACCTTCTGGCCGACCTTCAGCGTCCCGTCGAAGACGCGCACCAGCACCACCACGCCCAGGTACTGGTCGTACCAGGCGTCGACCAGCAGGGCCTTCAGCGGGGCGTCCCGGTCGCCCTTGGGCGGGGGCAGGCGGTGGACGATGGCCTCCAGCACCTCGTGGATGCCGACGCCGGTCTTGGCCGAGCATTCCACGGCGTCCGAGGCGTCCAGGCCGATCACGTCCTCGATCTGCTGGCGCACGCGCTCGGGCTCGGCGGCCGGCAGGTCGATCTTGTTCAGGACCGGCACGATCTCGTGGTTGTTGTCGATGGCCTGGTAGACGTTGGCCAGCGTCTGGGCCTCCACCCCCTGCGAGGCGTCCACCACCAGGATCGAGCCCTCGCAGGCCGCCAGCGACCGGCTGACCTCGTAGGCGAAGTCCACGTGGCCGGGGGTGTCCATGAGGTTCAGGACGTAGGTCTCGCCGTCGTCGGCCTTGTAGTGCAGGCGCACGGTCTGGGCCTTGATGGTGATGCCCCGCTCACGCTCGATGTCCATGTTGTCGAGCACCTGCTCGCTCATCTCGCGGGCGGTCAGCGCGCCGGTCTCCTGGATGAGCCGGTCGGACAGGGTCGACTTGCCGTGGTCGATGTGCGCCACGATGGAGAAGTTGCGGATCTTGTCGAGCGGGGTGGTCATGGCGCGCCCTCTACCACACTTGGCGGGCTTCGCGAGACGCGCGGCGTCGCGTCACGGCGAACGTGGTTAATCCGCCATTAAGCTGCCGCCGCGCAGAGAGACCTCAGGGGACGGGGAGGTCCGACAGCCAGGAGGCACGCGCCCACATGGATCGCCGCAAGCTCATCATCGCCGGCATCGCCACGATCGGCGCGCCCACGCTCGTCCGCGCCCAGACGGTGCAGTCCGGCTCGCTGCCGCCGGCCGCGCCCGCCGGTCAGTCGGCCGAGGCGCCGCCCGCGCCGGTCCCGCCGCAGCCCACCTACCAGACCGGCTCCGAGGACAAGACCTACAGCCAGGACGAGATCGTCCGCGGCGTCTCGGACTTCATGGGCGTCACCGCCGAGACAGCCGGCGGCGTGGTCGAGAAGCTGTTCGCCAACAACGGCCGCCCCACCGCCTACATCGCCGGCGAGGAGGGCTCGGGCTCGTTCGTGGTCGGCGGCCGCTACGGCCGGGGCCTGCTCTACATGAAGGGCCGCCAGCCCCTGGAGGTCTACTGGCAGGGGCCGTCCATCGGCTGGGACTTCGGCGGCAACGCGTCGCGCGTCTTCACGCTCGTCTACGACCTGCAGGTGCCGGACGCGATCTTCCAGCGCTTCCCGGGCGTCGAGGGCTCGGCCTATCTCGTGGGCGGCCTGGGCGTGAACTACCAGAAGGCCAACGGCATCACCCTGGCGCCCATCCGCGCGGGCGTCGGCCTGCGCCTGGGCGCGAACGTCGGGTACCTCGCCTACACCCGGAAGCGGAACATCCTGCCGTTCTAGGCGGCGGGCGGACGGAAGGCCCAGACGGCGCGGTTGAGCTTGTCCCAGTCGACGCCGCCCGCCAGCACGAGATGGTCGCCGCAGGCGCCCAATCCGAAACCGGTCAGGCGCGTCCATGGCGCCTCGCCCATTGGCGTCCAGGTGACGGCGTCGCGCGTCGCCCAGACGTCGCGGCATATCGCGCCGCTCGTCCCCACGCCGCCCACCAGGTAGAGCGCGCCATCCAGCGTAGCCGCCGCCGCGCCCCAGCGCGGAGCCCAGGGGACCGGCCGGAACGTCCAGGTCCGACCGTGATCCAGGCTGATGAGGGCCTCGGCCAGCGGCGGAGCCTCCGAGTTGGCGGCGCCGCCGAGCAGGACCATGCGGTCGCCGAGGACAGCGCCGGCCGCCCCGTAACGCGGCGTGAAGGCCCGGGCGTTCACCACCCGCCAGTCCAGGCCGTCCCATGCCCAGACATCGCCCCTGGGTCCCTGGCCGACCTCGGTCCCCGCGAGCAGGTAGAGGCGGCCGGCGAACGGCACGAGCGCGTGCGCCCAGCGGCGCCCCCAGGGCGCACGCGCGGCGGCCCGGCTCCAGGTTCGACCGTCCCGTGAGCACCAGACGTCGTCGTTCTCCTGGCCGCCGGCGATCCAGAGCCGCCGGTCCATGATCGCGCCCGCGGCATAGAGGCGGGGCGGGCAGTTCCCCTGCAGCACCGTCCAGGTCCGGCCGCCGTCGTCGGACGCCTGGACCGTCGCGCTCCAGCCGTCGCCGCCGAAGCTGAAGAGCCGGCCGCTCAGGCAGCCCAGCGCCGACCAGGGAAGCGGGCCGCCGCCCAGGTCCTTGCGCAGCAGGCTCCAAGGGCCGGTCGTCGCGGTTCGGGCCATGGTCTGCCGCCTCCTCGTCCTCGGTGGGACGTGGGGCCGGCCCGGATTGTGAACGCCAGGCGAGGCGTCTGCGTCAGCCCCTCAGCTTCGCCCCGGTCGCCTTCTCGGCGGCGGCCACGATCCTGGCCGACAGCGCCTCGATCTCGGCGTCGGTCAGGGTCTTCTCGCGCGGCTGCACCAGCACCTCGACGGCCACCGACTTCGAACCCTCGGGCACGCCGGGGCCCTGGTAGACGTCGAACACGCGCACCTCGGCGATCAGCTGCTTGTCGGCCCCCTGGATCGGGCGGACGAGGTCGCCGGCCGGCGTGTCGGCCCCGACCACGAAGGCGAAGTCGCGGGTCAGCGGCATGAGCGGCGATAGCTCCAGCGCGGCCTTGGTCTTCACCCCGCCCTTCTTCTTGGGCTCGGGAAGGGCGTCCAGGTTCAGCTCGAAGGCCAGCATGGGGCCCTCGGCGTCCAGCGTCTTCAGGATGCGCGGGTGCAGTTCGCCGAACTCGGCCACCACCACCTTGGGGCCGAGCTGCAGGCGGGCCGAGCGGCCCGGATGCCACCAGGCGGCGTTCTGGCCCTGGACCACCTGCAGCGTGGGCGCGCCCAGTTCGTCCAGCAGGGCCAGGAGGTCGGCCTTCAGCTCGAACAGCGGGTCGGCCTTGGCCTTGGACCACGACCTCGGCGCGTGCGGGGCCACCAGGGCGGTGACCGCCGTCCACTGGTCGCCGGGCTGGTCGCCGCGGAAGTTGGGGCCCACCTCGAAGAGGGCCGCGTCGGGGAAGCCCTTGCGGGCGTTGCGGGCGGCGGCCTCCACGAGGTTGGCCAGGGCCGTCGGCCGCATGCAGTTCAGGTCCGCGGCGATGGGGTTCTCCAGCACCAGCGCCGGCTGGCCGCCGTCGAACAGCTCGGCCTGCTCCCGGCGCATGAAGCTCCAGGTGATCGCCTCGCAGAAGCCGCGCGCCGCCAGCATCCGGCGGGCGTCGCGCATCCGGCGCTGGCGCAGGGTCAGCACGCCGCCCGACACCGGCGGGACCTCGGGCAGGGGCTCCAGCGGCAGGGTGTCGTAGCCGGCGATGCGGGCCACTTCCTCGACGAGGTCGGCCTTGCCCTCCACGTCGCGGCGCCACGACGGCGGGGTGACCTGCTCGTTGGTCACTTGGAAGCCCAGCCGGCCCAGGATCCAGTCGATCCGGTCGGAAGGCAGATCCAGGCCCGCCAGCTTCTTCACATAGGCCCGGTCGAAGGCGATGGCCTTGGGCGGGGCGGGCGGCTCGCCGGCCACGACGATCTCCGAGGCCTCGCCGCCGCACAGCTCCAGGATCAGGGCCGTGGCGGCCTCGATGCCGGGGACGATGGACTCCGGGTCCACGCCACGCGCGAAGCGGTACTGGGCGTCGGAGGTGATCCCCAGCTTGCGGCCGGTGACCGCGATGGTCGTGGGGTCGAACCAGGCGCACTCCAGGAAGACGTCGGCGGTCGCCTCGGAACAGCCGGTGCTCTCGCCGCCCATGACGCCGCCCAGGCCGATGGCGCCCGAGCCGTCGGCGATCACCGACATGTCCGTCGTCACGGCGTAGGTCCGCCCGTCCAGGGCCTCCACCGTCTCGCCCTCGCGGCCCGTGCGGGCCTCGATGACGCTGCCGGTCAGCTTCGCCGCGTCATAGACGTGCAGCGGGCGGGCGAGGTCGTAGGTGAGGAGGTTGGTGACGTCCACCAGGGCGTTGATCGGGCGCAGGCCCACCGACGCCAGCCGCTGCTGCAGCCAGGCCGGCGAGGGGCCGTTCTTCACGCCCTTGATGAGCCGGCCGGCGAAGACCGGGCACAGCTTGCCGTCCACCTTGATCTCGACGGGGCAGGGGAAGCTCCCCTTCACCGGCGCGACCGGCTTGTCCTTGAGCTGGCCCAGGCCGGCGGCCGCCAGATCGCGGGCGATGCCGCGCACGCCCAGCCAGTCGGGGCGGTTGGGCGTGACCTCGAAGTCGATCACCGCCTCCAGGCCGAAGGCTTCCGCCGCGCTGGTCCCGACGGCGAGGTCGTCCGGGAGTTCGACGATGCCGTCGGACTCCTCGGCCACCTCCAGCTCCTTGGCCGAGCACAGCATGCCGTTTGAGACGACGCCGCGCACGGGCCGGGCCTCTAGGGTGATGCCGCTGCCGGGCACATAGGCGCCGATCGGGGCGTAGATGGTCGTCAGGCCGGCGCGCGCGTTCGGCGCGCCGCAGACGATCTCCAGCCGGCCGTCCTTGGTCTCGACCTGGCAGACCCTGAGCTTGTCGGCGTTCGGGTGCTGCACCGCCTCCACGATCTTGGCGACCGTGAACTTGGCGAGCTTGGCGGCCGGGTTCTCGACGCCCTCGACCTCGAGGCCGGCCATGGTCATGGCCTCGACCACCTCGTCCACCGTGGCGGACGTGTCGAGGTGTTCCTTGAGCCAGGAGAGGGTGAACTTCATACGCGTCTCTCCCTTAGCTCAGGCCGGTGGCCGGGTTCGGCGCCTGGAAGGCCGAGAAGCCGTAGTGCTCCAGCCAGCGGACGTCGGCGGCGAACATGTCGCGCAGGTCGGGCATGCCGTACTTCAGGCTGCCCAGGCGGTCGACGCCCATGCCGAAGGCGAAGCCCTGCCACTCGTCGGGATCGAGGCCGCAGTTCCGGATGACGTTCGGGTGCACCATCCCCCCGCCGAGGATCTCCAGCCAGTCGGTCCCCTGCCCGATCTTGATCGAGCCGCCGGATCGGTCGCACTGCACGTCCATCTCGCAGGACGGCTCGGTGAACGGGAAGTGGTGGGGCCGGAAGCGCGTGACCACCGCGTCGGTCTCGAAGAACCGCCGGGTGAAGGCGTCCAGGGTCCACTTCAGGTGGCCCATGTGGATGTTGCGGTCGATCACCAGCCCTTCGAGCTGGTGGAACATCGGCGTGTGGGTGGCGTCGGAATCCGAGCGGTAGACGCGGCCCGGCACAATCACCCGGATCGGCGGCGCCTGGCCCTGGGCGATCCAGGCCGGCAGCTTGCCGTTCTGGCCCTGCTGCATCACCCGGATCTGCACGGGGCTCGTGTGGGTGCGCAGGAGCTTGCGCTCACCGGCCTCGTTCGGGGGCAGCCAGAAGGTGTCGTGCATCTCCCGCGCCGGGTGGTTCGGCGGGAAGTTCAGGGCCGTGAAGTTGTGGAAGTCGTCCTCGATGTCCGGGCCTTCGGCGAGGGCGAAGCCCATCTCGCCGAAGACGGCGATCATCTCGTCGAGGGTCTGCATGGTCGGGTGCACCCGGCCCTTGCGCTCCGGCGGCGGCGGCAGGGTCAGGTCGACGCGCTCCGAGGCCAGGCGGGCGTCCAGCTCGGCGGCGTCCAGGGCGGCCTTCTTTTCGGCGATGGCGGCGGCGACCGCGTCGCGCAGGCCGTTGATCTTCGGCCCCTGCTCGCGGCGCTCGTCCGGGCTCATCTTGCCCAGGCCCTTGAGCAGCTCGGAGATCGAGCCGGACTTGCCGAGCGCCTCGACGCGGACGGCCTCCAGCGCGGCGGCGTCCTGCGCGGCCGCGATCCGGCCGGTCAGGTCGGCTTCCAGTTGGGTCAGGTCTGTCATGGGACGGGTGTCCTAGATCACGTTTCCCGGGAGTGGAACCCGTTCCTCCCCCGTTTGGCGGGGGAGGGGGACCACGAAGTGGTGGAGGGGGCGCTGCGACCGCAGGGCGCCGGCGACGCCCCCTCCGTCGGCTTCGCCGCCACCTCCCCCGTCTGACGGGGGAGGAACGACCAGCAAAAAGCCCTCCGGCGGTTCGGCCGGAGGGCTCTTCAAAACGTCAGGATCGAGCGATCCAGGCGATCTTAAGCCAGCGCGGCGCGAACCTTGTCGGCGATGGCCTTGAAAGCGACCGGATCGGCGCCGGCGACGTCGGCGAGGACCTTGCGGTCCATTTCGATCCCGGCCTTCTCAAGGCCGTGGATAAACTGCGAGTAGGTGAAGCCTTCCAGGCGCGCCGCGGCGTTGATCCGCTGGATCCACAGCGAGCGGAAGTTCCGCTTGCGGACCTTGCGGTCGCGATAGGCGTACTGGCCGGCCTTGTCCACGGCCGCCTTGGCGGTGCGGATGGTGTTCTTGCGGCGCCCGTAGAAGCCCTTGGCCTGCTCGAGAACCTTCTTGTGCTTGGCGTGGGCGACAACGCCCCGTTTCACGCGAGCCATCTGTCAGTTCTCCTTAGAGGCCGTAGGGGAGCCAGGACTTGATGATCTTGGCGTCGGCCTCGCTCATCACCTTGGTCCCGCGGTTCTGACGGATGTACTTGCCGTTGTGGCTGATGAGGCGGTGGCGCTTGCCGGCCACGCCGGCCTTCAGCTTGCCGGTCGCCGTCATCTTGAAGCGCTTTTTCACGCCCGACTTGGTCTTCAGTTTCGGCATTTCACTCAGGATCCGAAGACCCTGTCCTCTGGTCGTGTTGATGAACCGCCATGGCATGCCTTGGGGCCAGGCCGTTCCGAAGGGGCGGGCTAGTAGCGGAAAGGGGGGCGGATGGCAAGCGGCGCTCGCCTCGGAGACCCGCGTTATCCTTTCTTCGCCATTCACCCCGTCTCTTAAAGGCCGGTTACCCGCGGTGCGATATCCCGGCGCCATCGGCCGCGAAGCGGTCGCTGGAGACGAGAATGTCGACTATTTCCAACGTCGCGGCCGCCGCGTCGCAATTCTACGCGCCTTCCGCCCAGAAGCGGGAGCCGGACACCGCAGCCCAGGCCGCCGAGAAGACCTCGGCCAAGGTCGCCGAGCTGACCGGCACGGCCGTGGCGGCCCAGTCGGTCAAGGAAGCCAACAAGGGCACGGCCCTGGACGTCTACGTCTAAGCCTCCGGCCGCCGCGCGAGCGGCGGTCTCCCTGTTCAGGGAACCACGGAAGACACGGAAGGACACGGAAAGCGCCCGCGCCGTCCGTGTATTCCGGGTCTTCCGTGGTTATTTTTTCGGCTGCGGCCGGGCTCAGGCCAGCCGCTGCACCTTGCCCCGCACCTGCAGGGCGAACCACAGCGCCGGCAGCACCAGCAGCGCCGAGAAGGCGAAGGGCGAGCCGGGCGAGACCAGCGAGAAGAGCTGTCCCGCCAGCACCGGACCTCCGATGCGGGCCAGCGCCATGCCGCTCATGTTCAGGCCCAGCATTTCGCCCTGGCGGTGGGGCGGCGAGGACTGCGAGATCAGCGCCGCCACGTTCGGGAAGCAGATCGACTGCCCCATGCAGACGAGACCGAAGCCCAGCACCGCGACCTGCCAGCCGGGCGAGAGCCACTGGACCATGAGCCCCAGGCCCATCAGCACCAGGCCGCCCGACAGCGTCGCGGCCTCGCCATAGGCGCGCGCCAGCCGGCCCGACAGCCAGCCCTGGCAGAAGGCGCCCAGCACGCCGATGCCCATGAAGGCGAAGCCGATCTGCTTGGGGCCCCAGCCGAACCGCGTCTCGGTCCACAGGCCGTAGGTCGCCTCGATGCCGGCGAAGCCCACCACCACGATGAAGCTGATCATCACCACCCGGCTGATCACCGGATGGGCGAAGGCGTCGCGGACGCGGGCGGGCTTGGGCCCCCGGATCGCCGGCGGCCCCTCGGGGCGGCTCTCGCGCACCAGCAGCACCACGGCCACGGCCGAGGCCAGGGCGAAGGCGGCCGCCGCCAGCAGCGGGAGCTGGAAGCCCAGCGCGCCGCGGCTGGGCTGGGCCAAGAGGCCGCCGATGGCCGGGCCCGTCATGAAGCCCGCGCTGAACGCCGCCCCCATGATCCCCATGCGCTGGGCGCGCTTCTCGGGCGGGGTGATGTCGGCCAGCGCCCCCTGCAGCGTCGAGATGTTGCCGGCGAAGATCCCCGTCAGGAACCGCAGGCCGAACGCCCAGAGGATGTTCGGCGCGAACGCCAGGGCCGCGTAGCTCAGCCCGACCATCGAGATGGTGACGATCAGGACGGGCCGCCGGCCGATGCGGTCCGACAGCTTCCCCCAGAACGGCTCGCCGATGAACTGGCCGAGCGAGAAGGCCGAGAACAGCAGCGTCACCTGCCAGGCCGGGGCGTCGAACGCCTGGGCGAAGAAGGGCAGGAGCGGGATGACCAGGCCGAAGCCCGCGATCATCAGGTAGATGACCGTCAGGAGAACGATCAGCGCCCGGCGCTCCTCGGCCGCGCTCATCGCGGGGCCGGACCGGTTGGCGGGAATGACGGAAGGGGACGACGCGCCGGGGGGCGGCGTCGCCTCCCCGGGCGCGAGGTCGGACATGGCGCTGAAGTAGGCTGAGCCTCACGCTACGGCAACTCGCGCGTGTGACGAGATGCGACGGCTGTGGCGCTGAAGCCTCAGGTCAGCGGGCGGCGGCCTGCTGCTGGCGGGCGAGCTCGGCCCTGAAGATGCCGTAGCCCCTGTCGAAGAACGCCTTGCAGCCCTCGGGGTCGACGAAGGCCTCGGGTCCCTTGGCCGCCTTCTCGGCGGCGCGGAAGAAGCCGGCGTGGCTGGCCAGGAAGACGTCGCAGGGCGCGGCCCGCCAGATGCGGTAGCTCTTCTCGAAGTCGGCGGCGATGCCCGGATAGCTCTCGGCTCCCGCCAGCTTGTAGCCCGGCAGGATGGTGTTCGAGCACATGATCAGCGCCTGGCGGACCTCGCCCGCCACCGTCACCGGGAATGTCCAGGTGGTGCAGCCGCGCGTATGGCCGGGGGTGAGGCGAGCGGTGAGGGCGACGTTCCCCAGCTTCACCTTCTGGCCGTCGCGGACCGTCCCGTCGGGCTTCACCGGCGGATAGCCGTACTTGTCGCCCAGATAGAAGTCGCCCTTGCCGCCCCGGGCCATCAGCCTGCCGTCCTCGGCGCTGGCCAGGACCTTGGCGCCGGTGGCGGCTTTCAGCGCGGCGATGCCGCCGGCGTGGTCCACGTGGGCGTGGCTGTTGAGGATCAGCTTCACCTGGGTCGGGTCGAAGCCCAGGCGGCGGATGTTGTCCAGGATGCGCGGCGCGGTGCTCTCGTAGCCGCCGTCGACCAGGATCAGGCCCTTGTTGGTCTGGATCAGGTACGAGGCCACGTCCGAGGCGCCGACCCACCAGACGCCGTCGGCGATGGCGAACGGCTTCATCGGCCCGTTGCCCGGCTCCTGCTGGGCGGCGGCGGGGCATGCGAAAGCGGCCGCCCAGAGGACGGCCGCTCCCAGGATTCCGAAGGATTTCCGGATCAAGGCTTCGGGCTCAGCGCGGGGCCAGGATCATGATCATCTGACGGCCCTCCATCCGGGGCTCGTACTCGACCTTGGCGACTTCCTCGAAGTCGACCTTCACCTTCTGGAGCAGCTTCATCCCCAGTTCCGGGTGGGCCAGTTCGCGGCCGCGGAAGCGCAGGGTGATCTTCACCTTGTCGCCTTCCTCGAAGAAGCGGTGCATCGACCGCGCCTTCACCTCGTAATCGTGCTGGTCGATATTGGGCCGAAGCTTGATCTCTTTGATCTCGACGACCTTCTGCCGCTTACGCGCCTCGTTCTTCTTCTTCTGCTCCTGGAACTTGAACTTGCCGTAGTCCAGGATCTTGCAGACAGGCGGATCCGCGTTGGGGACGATCTCCACCAGGTCCAGGCCGGCTTCCTCGGCGGCCTCGATGGCGGCGGAGGTCGGCATGACGCCCTGCTTCTCACCGTGCTGGTCGATGAGCAGGACGCGGGGAACGCGGATATCTTCGTTCATGCGCGGCCCTTCTTTGACGGGCGGCGCTTGCATGGGGCGGCGAATAGGCAGTGCTCCTGAGTTGTTGAAACGCAAAAACGCCGGCGCGCGTCGAGCGCTCCAGGCGTGATCGTCAGTATATGACGAAGGGATACTTCCGTATCAAGGTCATGCCGCGGGTGCGGGCGCCAGAGAATTCGCCGCCTGCGCCACTTGGGCCACACTGAGGTCGGCCAGGTTGTCGGACTGCAGGATCGCCACCCGGCCGCGCGGGGCCGACAGGGCGGGGTCCGACGCCTTCGAGAACAGCACGATGGTCGGCGCGCCGGCGGCGGCGGCCAGGTGCAGCGGGCCGGTGTCGTTGCCCACCGCCAGCGCCGCCTTCGAGGCCAGGATGGCGATGCGCGCAAAGTCGGTGCGGCCGGTCAGGTCGCGGGCCCGGGGCGTGGAGCGCTGGATCGCGTGCGCCAGCGCCGTCTCCTGCGGCCCGCCGATGATCACGATGTCGAAGCCGCGCGAATAGAGGATGCGGGCGAGCTCGGAATATTTCTCCACCGGCCAGCGCTTCTCCAGCCGGTGGGCCGAGCCGCCGGGGACGAGCATGGCGTAGGGCCTGGGCCGGTTCATGCCGGGCGTGGGCCGTTCAACCGGCGCCTGTCTAAGGATCCACGACAGGTCGGGCAGGGGCGCGGTCCCAGGCTCGGTGGGCGCATCGGGCCAGATGCCGGCGTACATCAGCTGGTCGGCCTGCCGTTCCAGGGTATGCATCTGATTTCTAAGGGGATTCTTGTGCGGCAGCGAACAGCCGAAGGCGATCCCCGACCAGGCCGGCGGGTTCGGCCGCAGCACCTGGAATATGCGGTTCGAATGGGCCGAGGTCTGTAGATCATAGACACGGTCGAAGTGGGCGGCCCGCAGGCGCCGGCGCAGCGCCATCCACTCCGGGAAGCTCTCGGGCCGGCCGCCGACATCCACGGCGTTGAAATAGGGGCACGACTTCGCCAGCGCCTCGAAGGGCGGCGTGGTCAGGAGCGTGATGTGGGCCTTGGGGTGGGCCTGGCGGATCTTCTTCATGGCCGCCAGCGCGAGGACGAAGTCGCCCAGGGCCGAAAGCTTGACGACCAGGATCTTCTCGACCTTGCGCGGCATCAGGCCCGCGCCTCCAGCACCCGCTCGTAGGCGGCGAGCGTCGCGGCGCACATGGCGTCGACGGAATAGAGCTGGCGGGCCCGCTTGCAGCCGGTCTCGCCCATCTCGGCCCGCCTGGACGGCCCGGCGTCGATGGCGCGGGCCAGCGCATCGGCCCAGGCGTTCGCCTCACCGGGCGGGACCAGCCAGCCGGTGATCCCGTCCACCACCGTTTCGGTGACGCCGCCGTGGCTCGAGGCGATCACGGGCCGCCCCATGGCCTGGGGCTCCACCGCCGCGCGGCCGAACGACTCCGGCACGATCGTCGGCAGGATGGCGAAATCCGCGAGCAGGTAGGCGGCGGGCATGTCGTCACAGTGCCCGACGATCCTTACGGCCTCCTGAAGACCGGCCTCGGCGATCGCCTGCGCCAGCTCCTCAGAATAGCCCGTGCGGCCCTGGTCGTCGCCGGCGAACAGGATCAGGAAGTCGCGCCGGCCCTCGGCCGCCAGCCGCCGCGCCGCCTCGATGATCGTCAGGTGCCCCTTGATGCGGGTCAGGCGCCCGGCCAGCAGGATCTTCGTCCGGGGATCGTTCGGCGCGATCCCCCAGGCGTCCCGCAGGGCCTCGACGCGGCTGGCGGTCACGAACCCGGGATTGAAACGGTCGAAGTCCACGCCGCGCGGGATGGTCACGATCCGGGCCGGGTCGATCCGGTGCTCGGCCAGCACGTGGTCGCGGGTGTAGTCCGAGTTGGCGATGACGAGGTCGCCCCGGGTCATCACCGCATTGTACCAGCGCTTGAGCCCGCTCTTCGCCTTGTAGACCCCGTGGTAGGTGGCCACGAACGGCGTGCCGGTGACCTGGGCCGCCCATAGCGCCGAGAACGCCGGCGCCCGGCTGCGGGCGTGGACCAGGCTGACCTTCTCCTTGCGGATCAGGTCCACCAGCCGCGCGGCGTTGCCCAGGATGACGAGCGGATTCTTGGTGTGCACCGGCATCTGGGCCAGGCGCGCGCCGTCGGCCTCTAGGCGCGAGACCATCCGGCCGCCGCGCGTGGCCACCAAGGCCCGGCCGCCGGCGGCGATCACCGCGCGGGCGATGTCGATGGTGCTCTGCTCGGCGCCGCCCGTCTCGAGCTCCGGGATGACCTGCAGCAGGGTGAAATCGGAGGGGAGGGCCACGGTCCTTCTGATAGCCTGAAACGCTGGCGCGTAAACACCGCGGGGGCTTAAGACCCGTCACATGAGCGAGACGAGCGGATTCCTCCAACGCCCCGATGGCGAGCGGCTGGCCTGGCGCAAGGTGGCCGGGCGCGGGCCCGCGGTGGTCTGGCTGGGCGGCTTCAAGTCCGACATGGCCGGGACCAAGGCCCAGGCCCTGGCCGACTGGGCCCTGGCGGCCGGGCGGGCCTACGTCCGTTTCGACTATTTCGGTCACGGCGAGTCCTCGGGCGCCTTCGAGCGCGGCACGATCACCCGCTGGCGGGAGGACGCCCTGGCCGTGCTGGACGCGCTGACGGACGGCGAGGTGGTGCTGGTGGGCTCGTCCATGGGGGGCTGGATCGCCTGCCTCACGGCCATGGCGGTCCCCGAGCGGGTGAAGGCCATGGTGCTGGTCGCGCCGGCCCCCGACTTCACCGAGAAGCTGATGAAGCCCGAGATTCCGCCGCAGGGCCTGGCCGACCTCGCCCGCGACGGGGTGTGGCTGCGGCCGTCCGAGTACGGCGAGCCCTACCCGATCACCCGGACCCTGCTCGAGGACGGCGCCCGCTGGTCGGTCCTGGAGGCCCAGGAAGTCCCGATCGAGGTTCCGGTGCGCGTGCTCCAGGGCGGCGAGGACCCGGACGTGCCCTGGGCCCACGCCCTGCAGCTGGCCCAGGCGATCAAGGGCTCCGACGTGGTCTTCACGCTCATCAAGGACGGCGACCATCGCCTGTCGCGGCCTGAGGACATCGCCCGCCTGATCACCGCGGTCGAGGAGGTGGTCCCCTGAGCCTCGCCGCCCTTTGGCGCGCCGCCCCCCTGCTGCTGGCCGCCACCATGCTGTTCTGGGCCGGCAACTCCATCGCGGGGCGGGCGCTGGCCGGCCTCACGCCGCCGGTGGCGCTGTCGTTCTGGCGCTGGGCCGGGGCGCTGATCCTGGTCGCCCCGCTCGCCTGGCCGCATCTCAAACGCGACCTGCCGCTGCTCCGGCGGCGCTGGGGGCTCATCGTGGCGCTCTCGCTGATGGGCGTCGCAAGCTTCGGGGTGCTGCTCTACTTCGGGCTCCAGACGACCACGGCGCTCAACAGCGTGCTGATGCAGGCGGCCATCCCGCCGCTGGTCATGCTGTTCGGCTGGCTGGCGCTGGGCGATCGGGTGAACCGCTGGCAGGTGGCGGGAGTGGCCCTGTCGCTCGTGGGCGTGCTGTCGGTGGTCGCCAAGGGGCGACCCTGGGACTTGCTGCACCTGGGTCTCAACGCCGGCGACGGCCTGATCCTGATCGGCGTGGTGCTCTACGCCGTCTATTCGCTGATCCTGCGGCGGCGGCCCGACGTCCACCCGCTCAGCCTGCTCTGGGCCACCTTCGTGGTGGCGGTGCTGGCGCTGGCGCCGCTGTACGCCCTGGAGATCGCCGCGGGCCGCCGGATCACGGCCACGCCCGAGGCGCTGGCGGGCATCGCCTACGTGGCGGTTTTCCCCTCGTTCCTGGCCTACCTCTTCTACAATCGCGGGGTGGAGCTGGCGGGCGCGGCCCGAGCCAGCCAGTACCTGCACCTCCAGCCGATCTTCGGCGCCATCCTCGCCGTCCTGCTGCTGGGGGAGACGTTCCGGCCCTACCACGCCGCGGGCATGGCCCTGATCCTGGCCGGGATCGTGATCGCCTCCCTGCGGGGTCGGACGACGGCCTGACGATGAGGCCTATCGTGATACGAGCATCACGTAAAAGTGCGCCTTGGACGCGTATCCGGCGCTCGCGGCCGCAACGGAATGTGACAAGCTCCACTTACAACCACAGGTGGAGATTTTCATGTCGAAGCTTCGGACCCGTTTGATCGCGCTCGCCGCTGTGGCGGCCGCCGGCGTCGGCCTCGGAATGGCGCCGGCTGTCGCCGGCCCGTGTCCCACCGAGACCTATACCGAGTACTATTCCGATGCGGCCCGCACCATCTGGGTGGGCGAGCGCATCGACACCTGCGACGGCCAGGTGCTGATGAGCGGCAGCGTCGGGCCCTACCACACTCGCACGACCGAAGAGTGCGGCTTCTGTGCCGGCTAGGGCCCTTCCCGTTCAAACGGAATCGTTTGAACGGGATAAAAAGGGCTCTAAATCAAAACCTTGAGCGCGATCTGATCGCAAAACCGGCATCCACTTTTGCGGATCGCGCTCTAGGCTGAGCCGGGCCGCGGCCGCCCCACGGCCGCGGCCTTCTCCGCCGCCAGGATGGCCCTCAGCCCCTCGCGATAGGTCGGATAGGTCGGCCGCCAGCCGAGCTCGGCCTTGGCGAGCGCGTTCGAAACCCGCTTGCTCTCGGCATAGAAGCGCATGGCGGACGGCGGCAGCCTGGCGTCCTCCAGCGATATCTCCGGCGGAGGCTCCATGCCGAGGAGGCCCGCCGCGTAGGCCACGACGTCGGAGTTCGGCGCCGGCTCGTCGTCGCAGAGGTTGTAGATCCCGCCGGCCCGGGGACGGCCGATCGAGGCTTCGAGGCCGGCCGCCAGATCGTCGACGTGGATGCGGGAGAACACCTGGCCGGGGGCTGCGATGCGCCGGGCCTTGCCCTTCCGCAGCCGGTCGAAGGCCGAACGGCCGGGGCCGTAGATGCCGGGCAGGCGAAAGACGCTCACCGTCAGGCCCATGCCGCGGCCGACTTCCAGCCAATCGCGCTCGGCGCTCACCCGGCGGGCGCCCTCGACGGACTGGGCCGCCAGCCGGCTGCGCTCGGTCACCCAGCCGCCGCGCCGGTCGCCGTAGACGCCGGTGGTCGAGAGATATCCCATCCAGTCGGGGAAGGCGCCGCTCTTGGCGAGGGCCGGGACCAGGGCCTCCAGGCCGGGGCAGCCGCGTGCGTCGGGCGGGGCGGTCGCCAGCACCGCCTGGGACCTCGCCAGCACGTCGGCCAATCCGCCGCGGTCGTCCACGTGCACGGCCTCGACCCCGTCGGCGCTCAGGCGTGCGGGGTCGCTCCGGAAGCTCGCCGCCACGTCCCAGCCGCGCGCCTTCAGGCGCCGGGCCAGCGCCTGTCCCGAAAAACCGTAGCCGAAGACGAACAGCCGCAACCGCTACTCCGCCGCCACCTGGGACTGCCGGCCCGCGATCGCCCGGGCGCGCTCGGCGTTCCAGGCCGAGACGCAGGGGATCTTCGACAGGTCGGCGCGATGGGCGTAGGCCCGCGCGATCTCGGCGACTTCCAGCAGCAGGCCCTCTTCCAGGGTGATGGGCTCCAGGCCATAGGCCAGCAGGCGCTTGTTCTCCACGCTGAGCTCGTTCTCGTCGGCTTCCTGGCGGGGGTTGGGCAGGTGCGCCACCTCCGCCCCCGTGAGGCGCGCGACCATCTGCGCCAGCTCGCCCACGCGCCGGCATTCGGTCATCTGGTTCATCACCTTCACCCGCTCGCCGCGGGCGGGAGGATGCATCAGCGCCAGTTCCACGCAGCGCACCGTGTCCTGGATGTTGATGAACGCCCGGGTCTGGCCGCCCTTGCCGTGGACGGTGAGGGGGTAGCCGACGGCCGCCTGCATCAGGAAGCGGTTCAGCACCGTGCCGTAGTCGCCGTCGTAGTCGAAGCGGTTGATCAGTCGCGGATCGGCCCGCGTCTCCGCCGTCTGGGTGCCCCAGACGATGCCCTGGTGCAGGTCGGTGATCCGAAGGCCGTCGTTCCGGGCGTAGAACTGGAACAGCAGGGCGTCCTGCGTCTTGGTCAGGTGGTAGATCGAGCCGGGATTGGGCGGATAGAGGATTTCCTTCGGCACCCAGCCGTCGGCGGCCTCGACCTTCACGGTCAGATAGCCCTCGGGGATCGCCACGCCCGCCGTGCCGTAGCCGTAGACCCCCATGGTGCCCAGGTGGGCCAGATGGACGTCGAGGCCGCTCTCGACGATGGCCGCCAGCACGTCGTGGGTGGCGTTGAGGTTGTTGTCGACGGTGTAGCGCTTGTGCCGGGACGACTTCATCGAATAGGGAGCCGCCCGCTGCTCGGCGAAGTGAACGATGGCGTCGGGCCGCCAGGCCGTCAGCAGCGACAGCAGGGCCTCGTAGTCCTTGCCGACGGTCAGCGCGTGGGCGGCGATGGTGTGGCCGGAGACCTCGCGCCAGGCGGCGATCCGCGTCTCGAGGCTCTCGATGGGCGTGAGCGAGCCCGCGCCCAGTTCCTCGTCTATGGCCCGGCGCGAGCCGTTGTCCGCGATGGCCACGTCATGGCCGCGCGCCGACAGGTGCAGCGCTGTCGGCCATCCGCAGAAGCCGTCCCCGCCGAGGATCAGTACCCGCATCGTCGCTCCCAGTCCCGAGAGCCCCACCCCGCCGTTACGGCTAACGCACGGCGGAGGATCGGGGAAGGGCGCTAGAGGAGGTCCAGGATGGCCTTGCGGGCCGCGTCCCTCAGGTCGGGGCGCATCAAGGCGAAGGCGACGTTGGCGCGCAGCAGCCCGATCTTGTCGCCGCAGTCGTAGGTGATCCCCTCGTACTCCAGGGCGTGGAAGTCCTGGCGCTTCATCAGGGTCGCCATGCCGTCGGTGAGCTGGATCTCGCCGCCGGCGCCGCGCCCCTGCGTCTCCAGGATCTCGAAGATCTCGGGCTGCAGGATGTAGCGGCCCGAGATGAACAGGTTGGAGGGCTCGGTCCCGGGGGCGGGCTTCTCGACCATGCCGGTCATGCGGTTCAGGCGGCCCTCATGTCCGTCCAGCGCGACGATGCCGTACTTGTGGGCCTCGCCCTCGGGGGCGGGCTCCACCACCACGACGTTGCCCCCCACCTTCTCGTAGGCGGCCACCGCCTGGGCCAGCGCCGGCGGCTCGGCGGTCATCAGCATGTCGGGCAGCATGACGGCGAAGGGCTCGTCGCCGATCACGTCCCGGGCGCACCAGACGGCGTGGCCGAGGCCCAGCGGCGCCATCTGGCGCACGAAGCTCATCTGGCCGGGCTTGAGCACTTCGCGGCGCATGTCGGCCAGGATCTGGGTCTTGCCCTTGGCCTCGAGCGCCTGCTCGACCTCGGGGTTGGCGTCGAAATAGTCCTCGATGGCCTCCTGGCCGCGGCCGACGATGAAGACGAAGTGCTCGACGCCCGCCGCGAGGGCTTCCTCCACGACGTAGGACAGGATCGGGCGGTCCACCACGTTCAGCAGGTTCTTCGGAGTGGTCTTGGCGGCCGGCAGCACCCGGGTCCCCAGTCCCGCCACCGGCAGGACGGCCTTACGCACGCGCTTCGTCATTCATCCCTCCGATGGCTCCGGCCCCTCTGGCCCCGGCCCTGCCCCTGGCCCTGGCCGAAGCCAAGCCGTTCCGGCGGGCCTTCAAACGCCCGCCCTCGCGCCGCGATCCCGGAAGCCCGCCCGAACTCCTGCGGGAGGCGGACTAGAGGAGGCGGCGCCCGAAATCCACAACCTGCCCCGACAAAATTCCCGCATAGCGCGCGATCACGATTTTGAGATCATGAGAACTTGTGTACCTTGGGGCGTCGGGGGATTCACCCTCAGGGGAGCCTACTCAATGAAGCTTCGCATTCTGACCGTCGCCGCCGCGGGTGTCCTGGCCCTGGGCCTGGCGGCTTGCCAAAAGAAGGCCGAAGAAGCTCCGGCCGCCACGGGCACGGAAGCCGCCGCGACCGCGCCGGCCGACGCCACGGCGACCACGCCGCCGGCCGACGCCATGGCCACGACGCCGCCGGCTGACGCTGCCGCCACGCCGCCCGCCGAAGGCGCCGCGCCCGCGACTCCGCCGGCCGACACCGGCGCGATGGCCCCCGAGAAGAAGTAAGCTTCTTCCTCGGAACGAAGATAAGCGCGGCCGCCCCTTCCCGGGGCGGCCGTTTGCTTTTGGGCGCTATTCCACCGTCACCGACTTGGCCAGGTTGCGGGGCTGGTCCACGTCGGCGCCTTTCAGCACCGCCACGTGATAGGCCAGGAGCTGGATCGGGGCGGACATGACGAGCGGCGCGATCAGCGGATCGCACCTGGGCGCCGTCACCACCACCTTGGCGCCGGCCGGCGCGTGGCGCTCGCCCTCCGGGTCGGTGATGAACACCACCTGCCCGCCCCTGGCCATCACCTCGCTCATGTTCGAAGCCGACTTCTCGAAATAGCTGTCGTAGGGGGCGAGGATGACGATCGGCGTCTCCTCGTCCACCAGGGCGATCGGCCCGTGCTTCAACTCGCCGGCGGCGTAGCCCTCGGCGTGGATGTAGCTGATCTCCTTCAGCTTCAGCGCGCCTTCCAGGGCCAGCGGGTACATCGGACCGCGGCCCAGGTAGAGCACGTCGCGGGCCTTGGCCACGTCGTGGGCCACGCCGTGCACGGCGTCCTCCAGGTTGATGGACTCGGCGATGAGGCGGGGGGCTTCCACCATCACGCCCACCAGCCGCTTCTCCTCGGCCGCGTCGATCCGGCCGCGCGCCCGGGCCGCGGCCACCGCCAGGGCGGTCAGCACGCTCACCTGGGCGGTGAAGGCCTTGGTGGAGGCGACGCCGATCTCGGGGCCGCAGTAGATCGGCCAGACCACGTCGGCCTCGCGGGCCATGGTGGAGCCCTGGGCGTTGACCACCACGGCGGTCTGCAGACCCTTGTCCTTGCAGTAGCGGAGGGCCGCCAGCGTGTCGGCCGTCTCGCCCGACTGGGAGATGGCCACCATGAGGGTGTTCCCGCGAAGCGCCGGCTGGCGGTAGCGGAACTCCGAGGCCACGTCGACGTCCACCGGCAGGTCGGCCAGGGGCTCGATCAGGTACTTGCCCACCAGGCCCGCCAGATAGGCCGTGCCGCAGCCCACCATCTGGATGCGGTCGATCTTGGAAAGGTCCACGCCCTGGAAGGTGGTGGCGCCGGCCACGAGGTCCACATAGGCCGCGATGGTCCGCTGGCAGCCCTCGGGCTGGTCGTGGATCTCCTTCTCCATGAAGTGGCGATAGTTGCCCTTCTCCATGAGCGCGGGGGACTGGGGCACGATCTGCACAGGCCGCTCCACCGGCCGGCCGTGCTCGTCGAACACCCGGGCGGACGTGTGGTCGATGGCCACGTAGTCCCCGTCCTCCAGGTAGGCGACCCGGTTCGTGAACGGACCGACGGCCAGCGCGTCCGAGCCCAGGAACATCTCGCCCTGGCCGTAGCCGACGACGAGGGGCGGGCCGCGCCGGGCGCCCAGCAGCAGGCCGTCCTCGCCGTCCACCATGATCACCAGCGCGAAGGCGCCGCGCACCTGGTCGAGGGTGGCCTTGAACGCGTCGAGCGGCGTCTTGCCCGAGGCGAGCTCGCGGTCGAGAAGCTGGGCCACGACCTCGGTGTCGGTGTCGGTGCTGAAGGTGCGGCCCTCGGCCTGCAGCCGGGCCTTCAGCTCGGCGAAGTTCTCGATGATACCGTTGTGCACCAGGGTGACGCGGCCCGCCTGGTGCGGGTGGGCGTTGCCTTCCGTGGGCGGACCGTGCGTGGCCCAGCGGGTGTGGCCGATGCCCACGGTGGCGGTGAGGGGCTGGGCCGCCAGCACCTCTTCCAGGTTCTTCAGCTTGCCGGAGGCGCGCCGCCGCTGGATGCCCTGCGCGGTGAAGCCCGCCACGCCGGCCGAATCATAGCCGCGGTACTCGAGACGCTTGAGGCTCTCGATCAGGCGCTCCTGGACGGGGCTGTTCCCGACGATGCCGATAATGCCGCACATGTGGCTATGGCTTTCCTTGTGCTAGACGCGGGGTTGTGGTCCCCGGGCTGTAGGGGCGGCTTTAGCATCGGCTAAGCTCCCGTCGACTAAATCTCAGTTTCGGATCGTTTCGAGAACACCCCATGAGCAAGCGCGCCTACTTCGGCACCGACGGCATCCGCGGCCAGGCCAACCGCCATCCCATGACCGCCGAGGTCGCGCTGCGGGTCGGCATGGCGGCGGGCAAGCTGTTCATGTCCGAGGACGACCGACGCCACCTGGTGGTGATCGGCAAGGACACGCGGCTGTCCGGCTACATGATCGAGCCGGCCCTGGTGGCCGGCTTCACCAGCGTGGGCATGGACGTGCGCCTGTTCGGCCCGCTGCCGACGCCGGGCGTGGCCATGATGACGCGGTCCCTGCGGGCGGACCTGGGCGTCATGATCTCGGCCTCGCACAACGCCTACCACGACAACGGCATCAAGCTGTTCGGGCCCGACGGCTACAAGCTCTCGGACGAGCGCGAGCTGGAGATCGAGGCCCTGATGGACCAGGGCCTGCAGGAGGGCCTGGCCGCCCCGGACGGTCTGGGCCGCGTGCAGCGGATCGACGACTGCCAGGCGCGCTATGTCGAGATCGCCAAGGCGACCTTCCCCAAGGGCCTCAGTCTGGCGGGCATGCGGATCGTCGTCGATTGCGCCAACGGCGCCGCCTACAAGGTGGCCCCCGAGGCGCTCTACGAGCTGGGCGCCGAGGTGATCCGCATCGGCGTCGAGCCCGACGGCTTCAACATCAACCAGGAGTGCGGCTCCACCCATCCCGACGCCATGTCCCGGGCGGTGAAGGAGTACCGCGCCGACATCGGCATCGCCCTGGACGGCGACGCCGACCGGCTGGTGATCTGCGACGAGAAGGGCCAGGTGGTCGACGGCGACCAGATCATGGCCATGATCGCCGACGCCTGGGCCCGGACCGACCGCCTGCTGGGCGGCGGCGTGGTGGCGACCGTGATGTCCAACCTGGGGCTGGAGCGCTTCCTGAAGGCGCGGAACCTGAAGCTGGAGCGGACCCAGGTGGGCGACCGCTACGTGATGGCCCGGATGCGCGAGGGCGGCTTCAACCTGGGCGGCGAGCAGTCCGGGCACCTGATCCTCTCCGACTTCTCCACCACGGGCGATGGTCTGCTGGCGGCGCTGCAGGTGCTGGCGGTGCTGAAGGAGAGCGACAAGCCGATGAGCGCGCTCGCCCGCCAGTTCGAGCCCGTGCCCCAGAAGCTGGAGAACGTCCGCTTCGCCGGCGGCAAGCCGCTGGAGGCCGAGACGGTGAAGAAGGTCCTGGCCGACGCCGAGCAGCGCCTCAACGGCTCGGGCCGCATCGTGGTCCGCGCCTCGGGCACCGAACCCCTCATCCGCATCATGGCCGAGGGCGACGACGAGAAGCTGGTCAACCAGGTCGTCAAGGAGATCGCCGGGGCCGTGAAGAAGGCCGCCGCCTGACGGCCGCTCTGCAGATTCGCAGAACGGGTTTGCGTCACCGGTGATTGTGGCGCTCGCGCAATACGCTTAAAGCCCCCGCTCCGCGAACGGTGGTCTTTCGCCGTCGCGTCTCCAGGGGGAGATTCGTGATGCGTGTCCTCAAGTGGGCGGGCTTCGGCCTGGCCGGCCTCGTCGTGCTCGCCGTCTGCGCCGTGGGCGGCGCGCTCGCCGCCAGCGAGCTGATGATCCGCTGGCCCGTGCGGGCCCCCGAAGCGACCTTCATCTCCGCGTCCGGGCCAGGTTCAGTGGGGCGCGGGGAGCGCATCGCCAAGCTGGCCGGGTGTCACGAATGCCACGGCGCGGGCCTCCAGGGGCGGCTGTTCCACGATGATCCCGCCGTCCTCCAGGCGTTCGCGCCGAACCTGACGCTGGCGGCCGCGGCCCAGTCGGACGCCGAGCTGGAGCGCGCCATCCGCCACGGCGTCGCCGCCGACGGCCGCCGCCTGTGGATCATGCCGTCCAGCGCCTTCGCCCAGTTCTCGGACCAGGAAACCGCCGACCTCATCGCCTATGTCCGCAGCCTGCCGAAGGGCGGGCGGGTCCAGCCGCACCTGAAGGTGGGGCCGGTCGGTCGGGCCGGGGTCCTGCTGCACAAGGTCCGCTCCGAACCCGAGCTGATGGCCGTGGAGCCCGCGCGCCTGCCCGACCTGGGGCCCCGGTACGCGGAAGGCCGGCGCCTCGCCCGCTTCTGCGTCGAATGCCATGGCCCGACCCTGTCGGGCAGCGAGATGGTGGGCTCGCCCGACCTGACGGTGGCGGCCGCCTACGACCCGGCCGACTTCGCCAAGCTCCTGCGCACCGGTCGCGCGGCCGGCGACCGGGAGGTGGGCCTGATGAGCACGTCGGCCCGCGCCCGCTTCAGCGGCCTCTCGGACGCCGAGATCTCGGCCCTGCAAGACTACCTCAAGGCCAGGGCCGAGCGCGTCATCGCCGCAGCCCAATAGCAACCCTACCCAAGCCTGAACGATTGTGTCACAGTCGACACATCCAGGCGGCTCGACCCGCCCAGGACTAGAGAATGCTTGGGGAGGATTTGATGCGCGACCTCGCGTTCCGAGGAGCGACGCGGCAGGCGTGGCGTCCCGCCACATCGATCGCCTGTCTCGTCTTCGTGGCCCTGCTGGCGACGGCGTTCTGGACCGGGGCGGTCTGGATCGCCCAGGCCGTGATGCGGGTCTTCGCCCTGGGGGCCTAGGCCCTCCAGAGCCCCGTCACCGCCGTCCGACGCTGCTGTAGGCGAACCCGCGCGCCCGCATGTCGTCGGGCTTGTAGATGTTGCGCAGGTCCACGAGCACCGGCTGCTTCATGAGCAGCTTGATCCGGTCGAGGTCCAGCGCCCGGAACTGATCCCATTCGGTGATGATCACCAGCACGTCGGCGCCCTCGGCCGCGGCGTAGGGATCGGCCTTGAACTCCACCTTGTCCAGCAGGCCCCGGGCCTCGCCGGTCCCCTCGGGATCGAAGGCCTGGATGATGGCCCCCTTGTCCTGCAGCGCCGGGATGATCGAGAGGGACGGGGCGTCGCGCATGTCGTCGGTGTTGGGCTTGAACGTCAGGCCGAGGACGCCCACCCGCTTGCCCTTCAGGTCGCCGTTAAGGGCGCGGACCACCTTGCGGGCCATGGCCCGCTTGCGGTCGTCGTTCACCCGGACCGTGGTCTCGATGAGCTCCAGCGGCGTGCCCGCGTCGCGCGCCGTGCGCACCAGGGCCAGGGTGTCCTTCGGGAAGCACGAGCCGCCGTAGCCGGGGCCGGCGTGCAGGAACTTGCCGCCGATCCGGTTGTCGAGGCCCATGCCGCGGGCCACCTGCTGGACGTCGGCCCCCACCGCCTCGCATAGCTCGGCCACCTCGTTGATGAAGGTGATCTTCATCGCCAGGAAGGCGTTCGACGCGTACTTGATGAGCTCGCTGGTCCGCCGGTTCGTGAACACGATCGGCGTCTCGTTCAGGTAGAGCGGCCGGTAGAGCTCGCGCATCACCTCGCGGGCCCGCTCGTCCTCCGTCCCCACCACGACCCGGTCGGGCCGCTTGAAGTCCTCGATGGCCGCGCCTTCCCGCAGGAATTCCGGGTTCGAGACCACGGCCACGTCCGCGTCGGGCCGGACGCGCTTGAAGATGGCCTCGATCTCGTCGCCGGTGCCCACGGGGACCGTGGACTTGGTGACCACCACCGTGAAGCCGTCCACCAGGGCCGCCACTTCCTCGGCCGCCGCATAGACGTAGGACAGGTCCGCGTGGCCGTCCCCGCGACGCGACGGCGTGCCCACCGCGATGAAGACCGCATCGGCGTCGTGGACCGACTCAAGGCCCGTCGAGAAGAACAGCCGGCCGGCCTTGACGTTCTGGGCGACCAGCACGTCGAGGCCGGGCTCGAAGATCGGGATGCCCCCCGCCTTGAGGCGCTCGATCTTGCCGACGTCCTTGTCGATGCAGGTGACCGTGTGCCCGAAGTCGGCGAAGCACGCGCCGCTGACCAGGCCCACATAGCCCGTGCCGATCATCGCGACTTTCATGGGGAATGTCTCCGAAGGCCGATAGGGTCGCGCTTTGGCACGCGCCGGATGAGGCGGCTACCTCAAATTTCCTGGTTGTAGGCGCCCACCTCAGGGCGTCTCGCGAGCCGGGGCTTCACTTCCTCGCGGAAGAGGCGGCGCATATCGTCCTCGGACTGGGTGCTTTCGACCACCACCACCAGCTCGGGCTTGTTGGACGAGGCGCGCACCAGCACCCAGGAGCCGTCTTCCAGGGCCACCCGCACGCCGTTGACGGTGACGAGGTCGGCGATCCGGCGGCCCAGGATAGTCCCGCCGGCGGCGGCCAGCGCCTGGTATTCGCGCACCACGTCCTCGACCACCGCGTACTTCAGCTCGTCGGCGCAGTGCGGGCTCATGGTCAGGGAGGTCCAGGCGACGGGCAGGGCGCGCTTGAGGTCCGACAGCCGCTTGCCCGGATTGCGGTCGAGCATGGAAAGGATGGCCGCGGCCGCCACCAGGCCGTCGTCGTAGCCGCGCCCGATCGGGGCGTTGAAGAAGAAGTGGCCGCTCTTCTCGAAGCCCGCCAGCGCGCCCAGCTCGGCGGTCTTGCGCTTGATGTAGCTGTGGCCGGTCTTCCAGTAGACGGTCCGCGCCCCGTTGGCCTTCAGCACCTCGTCGGTGGCGAAGAGGCCCGTGGACTTCACGTCCACCACGAAGGTCGCGTCCTTGTGCAGGTCCGACAGGTCGCGGGCCAGCATCAGGCCGATCTTGTCGGCGAAGATCTCCTCGCCCTCGTCGTCCACCACGCCGCAGCGGTCGCCGTCGCCGTCGAAGCCCAGGGCGATGTCGGCGTCGTAGGTCCGCACCGCCTCGGCCATGGCGTGCAGCATGACGCTGTCCTCGGGGTTCGGATTGTACTTGGGGAAGGTCCAGTCGAGCTCGCAATCCATCTCGACCACCACGGCCACGCCCATCCGGCGCAGGGCCTCGGGGGCGAAGGCCGCGGCCGTGCCGTTGCCGCAGGCGGCGACCACCTTCAGCGGCCGGGTGATCCGGCCGCGCGAGGCCACGTCGGCGATGTAGCGCTCGGCGACGCCCGCGATATGGGCCACCGAGCCGCCGGGGCGCTGCTTCCACTCGCCCTTGAGCACGATCTCCTTCAGCCGGCCCATCTCGTCCGGGCCGAAGGTGAGGGGGCGTTGCGCGCCCATCTTCACGCCGGTCCAGCCGTTCTCGTTGTGGCTGGCGGTGACCATGGCGACGCAGGGCGCGTCCAGGTCGAACTGGGCGAAATAGGCCATGGGCGAGACGGCCAGGCCGATGTCCAGCACCTCGCAGCCCGCGGCCACGAGGCCGATAGTCAGCGCCTGCTTGATCGACAGCGAGTAGGAGCGGAAGTCGTGGCCGATCACGATCCGCGTCTGGCCCAACTCGTGGATGTAGGTCCCGAGGCCCAGGCCCAGGGCTTGGACGCCCAGCAGGTTGATGTCGGGTCCGAAGAGCCACCGCGCGTCGTACTCGCGGAACCCCGTGGCCTTCACCAGCGGCTGGACTTCGTAGTCGAAGGTGTTGGCGACGAGGTCGGCTCTGGGCGCAGGCAGCATCGGGACTCCGGCGTTATGGTCGAGGGTCTTTGTTTACTTGAGCGGAGGGCGCCAAGGCCATCCCGAACGCGTGATGGCCGAGCTCGGTTCTCGGCCTACATAACTCCGGCGCGCAGCAGGTCGTGGACGTGCAGCACGCCGACCGGGCGGCCGTCGTCGACCACGAACAGCACCGTCACCGCCGGCGGCGGATCGCTCATCATCGCCAGGGCCTCCGAGGCGAGCATTCCGGGCGTGACCACCTTCTTCGGGCCCGGCGTCATGACCTCGCCCGCCGTGTGGTCCAGGAGGCCGTCGATATGCCGGCGAAGGTCGCCGTCGGTGATGACCCCGGCCAGACGCCCGTCGCCGTCCAGCACGCCGACGATCCCCCAGCGCTTCTCGGTCATCACCAGCAAGGCGCGGCGCATCGGCGTTGCGGCCTCGACCAGCGGCAGCTCGTCCTCGCCGTGCATCAGGTCGCCCACGGTGCGCAGCATGGCGCCCAGCTTCCCGCCCGGGTGGAAGACGTGGAAGTCGCGGGCCTGGAAGCCGCGCCGCTCCAGCAGCGCCACGGCGAGCGCATCGCCGAGCGCGATCTGCAGGGTCGTGGAGGTGGTGGGGGCGTTGATCTCGGCGGTGGCCTCGGAGGTATCGGCCAGGCCGATGACGATGTCCGCCGCGCGGCCCAGCGCGCTGCCCGGCTGGGCGGTCACGCCGATCAAGGGAATCTGGAAGCGCTTGGCGTAGGCCAGGACGTCGGCCAGTTCGCGCGCCTCGCCCGACTTGGACAGCGCCACGATCACGTCGCCGGGGCCGATCATGCCGAGGTCGCCGTGGCTGGCTTCGGCGGGGTGGACGAAGAACGCCGGCGAGCCGGTCGAGGCGAAGGTCGCGGCCATCTTGCGCGCCACGTGGCCCGACTTGCCCATGCCGGTGCAGACGATCCGTCCCTGGGCCGCGAACAGCAGGTCCACGGCCTGGGCGAAGGGGCCGTCCAGGGCCTCGGCCTGGGCCGAGAGCGCCGCGGCTTCGGCCTGCAGCACGCGGCGGCCGACGGCGATGGTGCGGTCGGCGCTCATTGCGACGGCGCGATCGCCTGGTTCTGGATGTTGCGGACCGCCTCGCGCGCCTCGTTCACCCGCCGCTGGGCGGCCTCGTGCTCGCGCTGCATGGCGGCCTTCATCTGCGGCGTCTGCTGCACCGGCGTATGGCCGAACGGCCCGGGCGAGCGCTCGCCCAGTCCCTGCGGCCAGACAAGGGAGAGCGCGATGGCGGCCAGGGCGGCGATCCCCAGCAACGGCAGGTAGAGGCGATCCAGCATGCGCCGTTCCTATAGACCGCGCCGGCTTGACGGCGAAGCCCCCGCGCCCTAGCCGGACGCTCCGCCTTCGCGAAGGAGCCTGCCTTGCCCACCCTGATCCTGCTGCGTCACGGCCAGAGCCAGTGGAATCTCGAGAACCGGTTCACCGGCTGGGTGGACGTCGACCTGACGGCCCAGGGCGAGGCCGAGGCGAAGAAGGGCGGCGAGCTGATCAAGGCGGCCGGCCTCGCCGTCGACCGCTGTTTCACCTCGGTGCTGACGCGCGCCATCCGCACTTCGTGGCTGGCCCTTGCCGCCGCCGGCCAGACCTTCGTGCCCGAAGTGAAGGACTGGCGGCTGAACGAGCGCCACTACGGCGGCCTGACGGGCCTCAACAAGGCCGAGACGGCCGAGAAGCACGGCGAGGAGCAGGTCAAGATCTGGCGGCGCTCCTACGACATTCCCCCGCCGCCCCTGGCGGCTGGCTCGGAGTACGACTTCTCCAAGGACCGTCGCTACGCCGGCGCGCACCTGCCCGACACCGAGAGCCTGAAGACCACGCTCGACCGCGTGCAGCCCTACTGGGAGAGCGACATCGTCCCCAGCCTGAAGGGGGGCGAGACCCTGCTGGTGGCGGCCCACGGCAACTCCCTGCGGGCGATCGTGAAGCTGCTGTTCGACGTGTCGGACGACGCCATCGTGGGCGTCGAGATCCCCACCGGCAATCCGCTGGTCATCGAGCTGGACGCCGGCCTGAAGCCGGTCGCCGCCCGCTATCTGGACGCCGAACGGGCCACCGAGCTTCCGGCCCTTCCCTAGGCGCCTTTGCGCAGGCCGAGCGCCGTCAGCTCGGCCTCGACCTCGTCCAGCACCGAGGCCCAGTCGCCCACCTCCCGCTGCCGGAACAGGCGGACGGTGGGGTACCACGGGCTGTCGGAGCGTTCGCGCAACCAGCGCCAGTCGAGGCCCCGTCGGGGCAGCAGCACCCAGGTGGGCGCGCCCATGCTCGCGGCCAGGTGGGCGACCGAGGTGTCCACGGTGATCACCAGGTCGAGGCCCGCGACCATCAGGGCCGTGTCGGCGAAGTCCCGGGCGCCGGTGGCCTCCGGAGCGAGGTCCCGGCCCAGCTTCAGCAGCCGCTCGGTCGAGGCCGGATCCAGTGACCGGTGGGCGTCGTGGGTGTGGCTGGGCCGCCCGCGGGCGACCACGCCGACGCCGCCGCCCGCGCCGCGCCAGAGCACGGGCGTGGGCAGGGGCGGGGGAAGGTTCTCCAACGTCACGCCGAGGCGGAGCGGCAGCGAGCCCAGCAGGATCCAGTAGTCGCCTTCGAACGTCGAGCCGGCCACGCCCGGGGTCAGCCGGGCGTGCCGGTTCTGCATCAGGCGCATCAGCGGCGGCGAGCAGACGTAGGTCACGCCGGCGTTCGGCGGCAGCAGGGGCAGGAAGCGGGCGAACTGGATCTGGTCGCCGAAGCCCTGCTCGCCCAGGACCACCAGCCGCTTGCCCGTGAGGTCCTCGCCTCGCCACTCCGGGAGGTAGTCGATGGACGGGATGTGGAGGCCCGGCTGGCGCCGCCGGCCCTCGTAATGGGGCCAGGCCTCGGCGTAGGCGCCGCGGGCGAGGAGCTGCATGGAGAGGCTGAAGGCCGACGGCCCGTTGCCGGGGTCGAGCTCGAGCACCCGCCGCAGGACGGCCTCGGCTTCGTCGAACCGCTCCTGGGTGATCAGGACGACCCCCAGGTTGTGCAGCACCTTCGGGCTTTCCGGCAGGCTGCGGTAGCCGCGTTCGGCCGCCTCGAGGCGCCCCGCCCGGTGTTCGGCCACGGCCAGATCGAACTCGTCCATGGCCGCCTCCTAGCACAGGTTTTCGGACTTGGCGGAGACGGGACGATGGAGGACAAGCCGAGGTCATGGACCACGAAGCCGACCACATGCGCCGCGCCATCGCGCTGGCCCAGGCCCAGCTCGGACGGACGGCCGAGAACCCCGCCGTGGGCTGCGTGATCGTCCGCGACGGCGTGGTGGTGGGCGAGGGCGCGACCGGTGACGGCGGGCGACCCCATGCGGAGGAGATCGCGCTGGACCAGGCCGGCGAGGCGGCCCGCGGCGCCGTCGCCTTCGTGACCCTCGAGCCCTGCGCCCAGCGGTCCAGCGGCGCGCCCTCCTGCAGCGAACGACTCGTCCGCGCGGGCGTGGCCCGGGTGGTCGTCGCCTGCCCCGATCCGTCGGTGTTCGCCGCCGGCCGCGGGGCCGAACGGCTGCGCGCATCCGGCGTCCCGTGCGACCAGGGGTTGCTGGCCGCCGAGGCGGAACCCCTCTACGCCGGCTATGCGCCGGCTAAATCTCTGGAAATTCGGCGTTAATCCGTGTCGGCTAACCTTGTTGCAAGAACTGTCGGACGGCCCAGGACCGATGCCCGTAAGCCACGCCAAGAGCCTCGTCGTAGGTCGCCTCACCCAGGCTGACGTCGAGGCCGTCTGCGCCAAGCACGACCGCCTGTGGAGCTCCAAGCCCGGCGGGGCGCGCGCCGTCTTCGCCTGGAAGGACCTTTCGGGCCTCGACCTCTCCGGCAAGAACCTCTGCGACGCCGACTTCACCGGCGCCATCCTCACCGACTGCAAGCTGGTCAAGGCCCGTCTCGACAACGCCGTCCTGTTCGGCGCCGACCTGCAGAACGCCAAGCTCCAGGACGCTTCGCTGCGCCGGGCCGACCTGCGCGCCGCCTGCCTGCGCAACGCCGACCTGACCGGCGCCGACCTCTTCGAGGCGGACCTGCGGGAGGGGTCGCTGGCCGCGGCCGACCGCAAGTTCGGCTTCCGCCGGCTCGAGACCGGCCACCCCACCGCGCCCGGCGAGATCCAGGGCGCGATCCTGGCGGGCGCCAACCTCGAACGCTCGCGGCTGTCGGGCGTCATGGCCGTGCGCGCCGACTTCACCGACGCGGTGCTGCGCGACGCCAAGCTGATCCGCGCCAACCTGAAGCAGGCCTCGATGAAGGGGGCGAACCTGTCCGGCGCCGACCTGTCGGGCGCCGATCTCGCCGGCGCCGACCTGCGCGACGCCGTGCTGGTGGGCGCCAAGACGGTCGCCTGGAACGTCATGGACGCCAACCTGTCGGGCGTGCTCACCGACGAGCCGGCGGGCAAGACCCCGTCCGACCTGCCTTACAAGACCATGATCCGCGACCACGCCCGCTGGTGCGAGACCGGCGGCGAGGAGGGCAAGCCATCGGTGTTCGACAACGCCGACCTGCGCGAACTGGGCAGCATCCGCGGGTTCAACCTGACGGCGCTGTCGGCCAAGGGCGCGGTCTTCTACGGTCTCGACATGGAAGGCGTGCAGCTACAGGGCGCTCACCTCGAAAACGCGGACCTGCGCAACTGCAACCTGCGCCGGGCCGATCTGCGCGGCGCGCGGCTCGTTGGCGCCAAGCTGTCCGGCTCGGACCTGCGCGACGCCCAGATGGGGCCGCTGCTGCTGGGCAGCGACCGGGTCATGCCCTGCAACCTCACCGGCGCGGTGCTGAAGAACGCCGACCTCGCCGGCGCCGACCTGCGCCACGCCCTGCTGGCCGACGCCGACGTGAGCCGCGCGAACTTCGTCGGCGCGCACCTGAAGCAAGCCGACTTCGCCCGCGTGATCCGCACCGGCGCCCGCGGCCTGGACGAGGTCATCTGACCCCTTGGCCGAACGGGACACGAAGCCCGGCCTGACCGGGCGACGCCGGCTCTCGGAAGGGGAGCTGAAAATCCTGCTGGACGCCCACGCCCGGCACGCCGCGGGCCAGGGCGGCAAGCGCGCCGCCCTGCCGTTCGTGGATTTCACCGGCCTGGACCTGTCCGGCCGCGACCTGTCGGGCGCGGACTTCTCCGGCTCGGTGTTCGACGGAGCCAGGCTCGCCCGGGCCAGGCTCCGCCGGGCCAAGCTGGCCGGCTGCGACCTGCGCAGCGCCGACCTGCGCGGCGCTGACCTGACGGACGCCGACCTGCGCGGCGCGTGCCTGACCGGCGCCAACCTGGCCGGCGCCGACCTGACGGGCGCCGACGTCCGGCCGGGCAAGGTGGCCAGGCCCCATCCCTCCAAGGGCTTCCCGGCCGTGGTCGAGGAGCCGCGCGAAGGGCAGATGGACGGCGCGGTGCTCTCGGGTGCGATCCTCGACAATTCGCGGCTCGACAACCTGCATGCCGCCGACGCCGACTTCTCGGACTGTTCCCTGCGTGGGGCGGCGCTCGCCTCGGCGAACCTCAAGGGCGCGAACCTCTCGGGCGCGACCCTGGCCCACGCCGACGTGGCGGGCGCCAACTTCGAGAACTGCGAATTCGCCGGCGCCGACGTGGCCGGAGCCACGCTCGCGGCGGCGCGCACCGTGGGCGCGAGGCTCGGCCAGGCCAAGGCGCCGCCCAGCCGCGAGGCCGTGCTCCGCATCGGCCAGCTCGTGCGCGCCGCGCGCGCCCACGACGCCTGGGTCCGGTCGGGCGGCAAGGAGGGCGAGCCGGTGAACCTGGACGGCGAGGACCTGCGTCCGGCCGCCGCCGAACTGAAGGGCCTGCGGTTGACCGCCATGAGCGCCAAGGGCGCCTGCCTCGCCGGCCTCGACCTCACGGGCGTCCATCTTCAGGGCGCGAACCTGGAGGGCGCGGACCTCGTCGGCGCGACGCTGGCGGGCGCGGACCTTCGGGGCGCCCGCCTGGCGCAGGCCAACCTGACCCGGGCCGACCTGTCGGGCGCGGCGCTGTCGGCCCTGCCCCTGGCCGGTGGGCGCTCGACGCCTGCGAACCTGACCGGCGCGCGGCTGCGTTACGCCCGGCTGGAGGGCGCGGACCTGGCCGGCGCCGTGCTCGACGGCGCCGACACCCGCGGTTGCCGCCCGCCCATCTGAAGCACGAAAAAGGGCGGCGCCCTCGCGGACGCCGCCCCGGTTTCTCGCCGAGAGGCTCGGTGGCCCTTAGGCCGCCTTTTCGCCTTCGATCAGCTTGGACTGGCCGGTGGTGATGTCGATCCGGCGCGGCTTGAGGGCCTCGGGCAGCTCGCGCTTCAGCGAGATCGACAGCAGGCCGTCGGCCAGGCTGGCGTCCACCACGACGACGTAGTCGGCGAGCTGAAAGCGCCGCTCGAAATTGCGCTCGGCGAGGCCGCGGTGCAGGAACCGGCGGTCATCCTCGTTGGCGGCCTTGCGGCCCTGGACGGTGAGGAGATTCTCCTTCACCTCGACGTTGAGTTCTTCGGGACGGAAGCCCGCCACCGCGATGTCGATGCGGTAGGCGTTCTCGTCGGTCCGCTCGATGTTGTACGGCGGATAGCCCGCGGCGGCGTCGGCCTGGGCGGTCTCGAGCAGCGAGGCCAGGCGGTCGAAGCCCACGACGGAGCGATAGAGGGGGGAGAAGTCGATCGTACGCATGCGGTCACATCCTTCTTATCAAGCAAGGTTGCGTTGTCGGCGGTCGCCTGCGGTCCCTTGAGGCCCCGCGAGCGCCGGAAGGCCCGGAAATCCAGCGCCTTCGCCGATAGAGGTAGGGGGCGGCCCGGAGTGTTCAAGGGGCGGTGCGAGCGGCGGCCACGCCCTCTTGCGCGCGCCTCAAGTCTCCGTAGGGTCAAGCTCCCCGAACCGGATTCTCCGAGGCCCCCATGTTCCGCAACCTCGCCGCCGCCGCAGTTCTCGCGGCCGTCGTCGCCAGTCCCGCCGTCGCCGCCGACGCCCAGTTGAAGGCCGCCGTGGACGGCGCCCAGCGCGCGGCCGCGCACAAGGCCCGCGACGCGCACCGCCACCCCATCGAGACGCTCGCCTTCTGGGGCCTGAAGCCCGGCCAGACGGTGGTCGAGATCTCGCCCGGCACGGGCTACTGGACCGAGATCCTGGCGCCCTACGCCAAGGCCACGGGCGGAAAGTACGTGGCCGCCGTCGCCGACCTCGACAACCCGAAGCTCTCCGACGGCGCGCGCAAGGGCCGGGCCGACTTCGAGGCCAAGTACGCCGACGCCGCGACGTATGGGCAGATCGCCTATGTGGGCTTCGGCCCCGTCTCGAAACCGCTGGGCGCGCCCGGTTCCGCCGACGTCGTGATCACTGCCCGCAACATCCACAACTGGGCGACCCAGCCCGGGATGCTGGACAAGGCCATGAAGGATTTCCACGACGTGCTGAAGCCCGGCGGCGTCCTGGCCGTCGAAGAGCATCGCAAGGACCCGAAGCCCGAGGCGCCGAACTGGAACGACGGCTACATGTCGGAGGCGACCGTGATCGCGGCGGCCGAGAAGGCCGGCTTCAAGCTGGCCGCGAAGTCCGAGGTCAACGCCAACCCGAAGGACACCAAGGACCATCCGTTCGGCGTCTGGACCCTGCCGCCCACGCGCCGCACCTCGGCCGCCGGCCAGCCGGACCCCGGCTTCGACCGCACGAAGTACGACGCCATCGGCGAGAGCGACCGCATGACGCTCCGGTTCGTGAAGGCCGGCTGACCTTCGCGCTTTGACCGGGCCGCCCGATCCGGCTACGTCGGGTCAGGGCGGGCGCCGGGGGGCGGACGAGACAGCGTGGCGTCATCGATGAACCTGTTTTCGCGCCGGGCGGTGCTGGCGGGCGCGGCCGTGCTCGCCGCCTGCGGCCGCAAGCCCGCGGCGCCGGCGGCCGAGACCGCCGGCGGAAAGGCCGCCGATCCCAAGACCCTCGAAGGCGCCGTGGCCGGCGACTGGCGGTTGCCCGCCGACCGAGCCCGCGACCGCTGGCGCCATCCGTTCGAGAGCCTCAAGTTCTGGGGGCTGAAGCCTGGCCAGACGGTGGTCGAGTTCTGGCCCGGGGCGGGCTGGTACAGCGACATCCTGGCGCCGTTCCTGGCCGCCACCGGCGGCAAGCTCTACGCGGCCCAGCAGCAGCCGGCGGACGCCGCCGACACCGCCACCCGCGCCGTCCTCGACGCCTACGCCGCGCGGTTCGGGAAGAACGGCCGGCTCTACGGCAAGGTCGAGATCACGGCCTTCGGGCCGACCAGCGGACCCGTGGCCCCGGCCGGCTCGGCCGACCTCGTCCTCTTCCTGCGCAACCTGCACAACTGGATGGCCATGGGCATTGCGGAGAAGGCGTTCCGCGACGCCTTCCTGGCGCTCAAGCCCGGCGGCGTCCTGGGGATCGAGGAGCATCGCGCCGCGCCGGGCGGCGTGCCCGACCTCCTGGCCTCGGACGGCTACGTGGAGCAGGCCTACGCCATCAAGCTGGCCGAGGAGGCGGGCTTCAGGCTGGCCGAGGCCAGCGAGATCAACGCCAACCCCAAGGACACGAAGGACCACCCGTTCGGCGTGTGGACCCTGCCGCCGGTCCGGCGCTCGTCGCCGCTGGGCCAGCCCGACGATCCGGCCTTCGACCACGCGAAGTACGACGCCATCGGCGAGAGCGACCGGATGACGCTGAAGTTCGTCAAACCCGCATGAGCTTCGAATAACGCCGTAACGGGCGGTTTACACATTTCGCGCCTAAGGCGAAGCTCAACCGCGAGTCGGGGGAGCGACTTGGCCGATGGCGACGCTTGAGGAACTGACCGAGCGAATCCGCGCCGCCGCCGCGTCGGGGGCCGGTCTCTCGCGTCCGGTTCGCCTCGATCTGAAGGGCGAGGGCGTCATCCACCTCGACGGCGCGGCGGTCACCAACGACGACAAGCCCGCCGACCTGACCGTCACCATCAGCCGCGCCGACCTGGTCGCCCTGGGCAAGGGCCAGCTCGATCCGATGCGGGCGATCATGACCGGCCGCATGAAGCTCTCGGACATGGGGGTCGCTTTCGGGCTCCAGTCCGAGATTCAGAACCTGTTTTCGAAGGCCGTGTAAGCGACTCCGATGGCCGAAGCCGCGCCCCTGCTGGATATCCCCGAAGCGCCCGTTCCTCCGGGCGGCGAGGCGGCGTGGTTCACCGGCGCCGATGGGGCCAAGCTGCGCGCGGCGGTGTTCCGGCCCTCGGGACCGGCCCGCGGCTCGGTGGTGCTGTCGGGCGGCCGCACCGAGCCGATCGAGAAATACTACGAGGTCGTCCGCGACTTCGTGGCGCGGGGCTTCGTGGTGCTGGTCCACGACTGGCGCGGCCAGGGCCTGTCGCATCGCACGCTCGCCGACCGGCTCAAGGGCCACGCCCGGGGCTACCAGGCCTTCCTCGACGACTTCCGCCGCCTGCTCGACTCCTACGCGGCGCGGCTGCCGAAGCCCTGGATCGCGGTCGGACATTCCATGGGCGGCTGCCTGACCTTGCTGGCCCTCGCGCACGGCGAAAGGCGTTTCGCCGGCGCGGTGCTTTCGGCGCCGATGCTGGGCATCCAGTTCGGCCGGAATCCGCGCGCCGCGGTGATCGCCCGCACGCGCCTCAACCTGATGTTCGGCCGCGCCGGCCGCTATACGCCCGGCGGTCCGGGCAAGCCGCTCGAGGAGACCTTCGAGGGGAACATCCTCACCCATGACCGGCGGCGCTTCGAACGCTACCAGGCCCAGGTGGCCGCCAATCCCGACCTCGCGCTGGGCAGCCCCACCTGGGGCTGGCTGGACTTCGCCCTGCGCGCCACCGCCTTCCTCGCCCGCCCCGAGCGGCTGCGCGGAGTGACCATCCCGGTCGAGATCGTCTCGGCCGCCGAGGACCGCCTCGTCGACAATGCGGCTCAGGCCGCGGCGGCCCGGAACCTACCGCAGGGACGGCTCGTGACCGTGCCCGGCGCCTACCACGAAATCCTGATGGAGACGGACGACATGCGTAACATCTTCCTGAAGGTCTTCGACGCGCTCACCGGCAAGACCGCGCCGAAGCCCTCCGAAGGCCCGAAGCCGGCCGCCCCGACCCCGCCGAAGCCGGTGGAGGCCGCCAAGCCGCCCGAGGCGCCCAAGCCCACGCCGGCTCCGGCGCCTGCGCCGGTCGCCGCGGCCGCGAAGCCGGCGACGGCCGCCCCGAAAGCGGCGGCGAAGAAGCCCGCGGCGAAGAAGCCGGCCGCCAAGAAGGCGGCGGCGCCGAAGAAGGCCGCCGCGCCGAAGGCCGTAAAGCCCGCCGCCGCCAAGCCCGCGGCCAAGGCGGCCGCGAAGCCGGCGGCCAAGCCCGCGGCCAAGAAGCCGGCCGCCGCGAAGTCGGCCGCGCCCGCCAAGGCTAAGGCTCCGGCCAAGGCCAAGGCTCCGGCCAAGGCCGCGAAGCCCGCCGCCGCCAAGCCGGCCGCCAAGACCGCTGCGAAGCCGGCGGCCAAGCCCGCTGCGGCCAAGAAGGCGCCTGCGGCGAAGAAGCCTGCGGCGGCCAAGAAGCCCGCCGCCAAGAAGCCTGCGGCCAAGCCCGCGGCCGCCGCCAAGGCTCCGGTCGCCAAGAAGCCCGCGGCCAAGAAGCCGGCCGCCAAGAAGGCTCCGGCCAAGAAGTAGTCCGATCTGCGCGCGCCTCCGCCGGTCCTCGGAGGAGGCCGCCGTCAGCTGGCCGACCGCTTCAGCGCGACCAGCGCCTCGTCGAGGCACCCCCGATCGCCCGCGATGGCGATCTGGCCTCCGTTCGGCCCGACCGGCCGGCCCCGCCAGTCGGTGACCACCCCGCCCGCGCCCTCGATCACGGGGATCGCCGCGTCGATGTCCCACGCCTTCAGGCCGGCCTCGACCACCAGGTCCATCGTGCCCGCCGCCACCATGGCGTAGGCGTAGGCGTCGCAGCCGAGCCGCGCGAGCCGCGCCGCCGCCCGGACCTGGGTCCAGGCGCCCAGCTCCGCGCCGGTGAAGCATCCCTCGGGATCGGTGGTGGCGATGATCGCGTCCGTCAGCTTGGGGCAGGGCCGGACCTTCAGCGGCGTCTCGGTTCCACGCGACACCAGCCGCGAGCCCGCCGCCTGGCCAATGTAGACCTCGCCCAGGAACGGCTGGCCGATCGAGCCCAGCACCGGGCGGCCCTGATGCCGCAGGCCGATCAGCACGCACCACAGCGGCAGGCCCGCGATGAACGCCCGCGTGCCGTCGACGGGGTCCAGCACCCAGACGAACTCGGCGTCCGGACGGTCCTCGCCGTACTCCTCGCCGATCACGCCGTGGTCGGGATAGCGCGCCGCGATCAGCGCCCGGATCGCGCGCTCCGCGCCCCGGTCGGCCTCGGTGACGGGATCGAAGGCCTTGTAGCCCTGGCCACCCGTCCCCTTGTCGTGCAGGCCGTGGTCGGCCCGGAACAGCGGCAGGATGACGTCCGCGGCGGCGCGGTTGAGCTCAAGCAGGAAGGCGTCCAGCTCGGCGAGGCGGAGGGCGGAGAGCGACATGCCCCCGCTTTAGCAGGCGCGGGCGGCGGGCTTAACCCTCGGCCTCGTCGTTCATGGCCTTGGCGAGCTCCAGCAGGCGTTTGCGGGGCAGTTCGCTCAGGGCGTAGTAGGCGCGGATCAGCTCGTGCGTTTCCTTGCGGGCGAAGATGTCGCCCTCCTCGCTCGCCTCCCGGGCCAGGCGCTGGGCCTCCGAGAGCCCTTCGTAGAAGTAGCTGACAGGCGCGTGCAGCACGGCGGCGAGCTGCCAGAGGCGGGCGGCCGACATGCGGTTGGCGGCGCACTCGTACTTCTGGATCTGCTGGAACCGCACGCCGCAGGCGCCCGCCAGCTCCTGCTGGGTCAGGCCCAGCAACTTGCGCCGCCGCCTCAGCTTGCGGCCCAGGTGAACGTCGATCTCGTCCATCGGATGCTTGCCCGCGCAGAAACCCTGGGAAACGTCCCGGATCGGGACCCCATGGCGCGTCCCGGGCAATTCGGGCGCCACTTGGACGCGTACCCTGAACCCTAGGGTGGTTAGTCTTAATGGGTGGCGAAACCGCTCACATTTTCGCCTGACGCGCTCTAGAGAAGGGCTGATGGCTAAGACGCCCTCCCTCGCCCAAGATCTGGCCTGGCGGCTGGAAGCCCTGGCCTTCGACGTTGCGACAGGCCTCGCCCGGCTGTTCCCCATCGACTCGGTGTCCGATTTCGGCGCCTGGCTGTTCCGGACGCTCGGGCCCCGCACCAGCGCGCAGCGCGTGGCCGAGCGGAACCTGAGGATCGCCTTCCCCGATGCGCCCGACGCCGAGATCGCCCGGCTGCTCGCCGCCCAGTGGGAAGAACTCGGCCGCTGGATCGCCGAATTCCCCATCCTGGACCGTATCGTCGCCGATCCCGCCCGGGTGACGGTGGAAGGCGGAGGGCGCCTGGCCGAGATCGCCGCCGGCGCCGGGCCGGTGGTGTTCATCTCGGGACACTTCTCGGCCTTCGAGGTGATGGCCGCCGCCATCGTGCGCGCCGGCGTGCCTTGCCAGATCACCTACCGGGCGATGAACAACCCCTATGTCGACGCCCGCGTCCGCGAGAACCGCGTCCGCTACGGCGTGCGGCTCTTCGCACCCAAGGGCCTGGAGGGCGCGCGCGAACTGATGCGGGCGTTGTCGCGCGGCGAGTCCGTGGCGCTGATGAACGACCAGAAGTTCAATGGCGGCGTGGCCGCCCCGCTGTTCGGCGTTATGGCCCACACCGCGCCGGGGCCCTCGACCTTCGCGCTCAGGTTCGGCGTTCCGCTCCAGCCCATGAGCGTCCAGCGGACGGGGCCTGGCGCTCGGTTCAAGGTGATCGTGCACGAGCCGATCCGCCTGGAGGACACCGGCGACCGCGACGCCGACGTCGCGGCGGGCGTCGCCCGCGTGAACGCCTTCATCGAGGAGCGCGTCCGCGCCCGGCCCTGGGAATGGTTCTGGGTCCACAAACGGTGGCCCGGCGAGGTCTACCGGCGGTCCTAAGTCCCGTGGGTGTCGCGCCAGCGCTGCAGCGCCTCGGCGGGCCCGGCGTAGGCCTCCTGCAGGTCGGCGCTCCAGTAGCGGAGCTGCTCCAGCGGGATCTTCTGGCCGGTCACCGCGCAGACGACGAACCGGCCCGGCTTCAGCACGGCGAAGTCGCCGTCGCCGTAGTGCAGCTTGGCGATCTCATTGCCGGCGAAGTCGCGGTCGTGGGCGTTCATGGGCGTCTATTTAGTCCCAACCGGCCGCTCAGAACAGGTCGCCCTGGAGCGGCGGCTCGCTTTTCGGCTTCGGCTTCACGGCCGGCTTGGCGGGCGGCGCGCTCCCGGCCGGGGCCCCGGCCGCCCGGTTGGCCGCGCCGTCGATCACGGCCTCGCGGGTGACCTCGTCGCCGAACTTGATGCTGACCGCCTCGCCGCTGGCCAGACCAGCGCCCTCGCGCACCAGCGATCCGTCGGCCCGCGTCACCCGGGCGAAGCCGCGCTTCAGCGGCCGGTCCGGATCGACGCTTCCGTAGAGCTTGGACAAGGCTTCCAGCCGCTCCGACAGCCGCTCCAGCCGCCGGTCCATGCAGGGCCTGAGGCGCGCGCTCAACGTTTCCAGCCGATCGCTCTGCACCTGCTGCGGGCGCTGCAGCAGGAGCGGAGAAAGGCGGCTGGCCACCCGCACCAGGTCGCGCTCGTGGGCCGCGGCGTTGCGGGCCAGCCCCGCCCCCAGCCGCCCGGAGACGATGTCGAACCGCTGGGCGGCAAGCTCCACCAGGTCGGGCACGCGCTTCAGCGCCCGGTCGGCGTGGGCCACGCGGCTGCGGCGGTCCTCGACCATCCGCCCGCCGCAGCGGTGCATGCGCGCGCCGTAGTCGCCGACCAGCCCCTTCAGCTCGGCCAGCACAGGCGTCGCGATCTCGGCCGCGGCCGTGGGCGTGGGCGCCCGGCGGTCCGACACGAAGTCGATCAGGGTCGTGTCCGTCTCGTGGCCCACGGCGCTGATCAGCGGGATGGGGCATTCGGCGACCGTGCGGGCCAGGGTCTCGTCGTTGAAGGGCCATAGGTCCTCCACCGAGCCGCCGCCGCGCGCCACGATCAGCACGTCGGGGCGCGGGACCGGGCCGGCCGGGTCCAGGGCGCAGAAACCCTTGATGGCCGCGCACACCTGGCCCGGCGCGGCGTCACCCTGCACCACCACCGGCCAGACGATCACATGGCAGGGCCAGCGGTCGCGGATGCGGTGCAGGATGTCGCGGATCACCGCCCCGGTCGGGCTGGTGATGACCCCCACCACCGAGGGCATGGCGGGCAGCGGCTTCTTCCGCTCGGGCGCGAACAGGCCCTCGGCCGCCAGCTTCGCCTTCAGCTTCTCGAGCTGGGCCAGCAGGGCGCCGACACCGGCCGCCTCCATGGTCTCGATGACGATCTGGTAGCGAGAGCCCTGCGGATAGGCGGTGATCTTGCCGGTGACGATCACCTCCAGGCCCTGTTCGGGCCGGATGCCGAGGCCCCGCACCTGGCCCTTCCAGACCACCCCGTCGATGGCCGCCCGGTCGTCCTTCAGCGTCAGATAGACGTGGCCGTTGGAATGGTGGGTGACCTTCGACAGCTCGCCTCTCAGGCGAACGAAGCCGTAGGCGTCCTCCAGGGTCCGCTTCAGCGCGAACGCCAGCTCCGAGACGGAGTAGGGCCGGGCGTTGCCCTCCGGGGAGGCCGGGTCGTCAGTGGTCGGAACCGCGTCGCTCATGTCCGGAAGGTAGCGATCCAGGAGGCCAATGGGAAAGGGGCGCGCCCGGCCTCAGGATGTCGACATCCCGGGGCCGGACGCGCCCCCCATCCCCAACGGATCATGCGCCGCGCCGAAGCGCGGATCTCAGATGTAGCGGCGCAGGCTGCGGGCGAGCTCGGCGGCGCTGGACTTCTTCTTGGCCTGGGCCGGCTGGTAGGCCACCTGGGCGTGTTCGCAGCAGTAGGGACCGCCCTCGTCGGCGCGGCGGCCGCAGAATGTGAAGTTGTCCATGGCCGGATCGCCGATCGGCCACTTGCACATGTGGGCGCCGAGCGTCAGCACCGTGGCCATGCCGGGCGCCTCGTCCACGTAGCGCACGGGCGCCGGGGCCGGCGTGGCCGGCTCGGCGATGCGGCGCGGCGTCGAGGGCGCGGCCGCGGCCGGACGCGCCGGGCGCGGGGCCTTGAAGACGGTCCGCTGGGGCTTGGACGGCGTCGCCCGGCCCGACAGGCCCAGGCGGTGCACCTTGCCGATCACCGCGTTGCGGGTGACGCCCCCAAGCTGCTTGGCGATCTGGCTGGCCGAGAGGCCGTCCTGCCAGAGCTTCTTCAGAAGTTCGACCCGCTCGTCGGTCCAGCCCATATTCGCCTCCCACCCAGAGGATCGGGAGCGTCCCCACGCTCCCGAGAACTACATCTTGTGGCGCCCGGCTCTCTCACCGCTCACCAACCACCATCAGTAGTAAACAACTCCTTAAGGGCCACAATAGGCGCCATCGGGTTCGTCCACAGGAACTAGATGTTGCGTCGTTAACGCTCGCTCTTGCGGCGCCCGCCCTCAACGCGCATCTCTGCGGCATGCGAGACCTTCCCGACGCCGAGATCGCCCTGCCGCCCAGCCCCCGCGCCTATCCGGGGGTGAACTGGGAGGGACTGAAGACCCTCTATCTGCGCGAGGTCCGCAGGTTCATGAAGGTGGGCATGCAGACCCTGGCCGCGCCGGTGGTCACCGCGCTCCTCTACATGCTGGTCTTCGTGGTGGCGGTCGGCGGCGGCCGGCAGGTGCACGGGGTCGACTACGGGACCTTCGTGGCCCCCGGCCTCGTGATGATGCAGATCCTGTCGAACGCCTTCGCCAACTCCTCGTCCAGCCTGCTCCAGGCCAAGTTCAACGGCCTGATGGGCGATTTCCTGACCCCGCCGCTGACGCCCGCCGAGCACGTGGCCGGCTTCGGCGCGGGCGCGGCCACCCGCGGCGTGGTGGTGGGGACGATCAGCCTGCTGGCCGTCCTGCCCTTCGCCCGCCTGCCGGTGTCCCACCCCTGGGCCATCGTCTACTTCGGCCTGGGCGCGGCGCTCATCATGGGCTTCGTGGGCATCATGGCCGGCCTGTGGAGCGAGAAGTTCGACCACATGGCGGCGGTCACCAACTTCGTCATCATGCCGATGACCTTCCTGTCGGGGACCTTCTACCTCGTGGAGCGGCTGCCCGAACCGTTCCGCACGGCCAGCCACTACAACCCCTTCTTCTACCTGATCGACGGGTTCCGGTACGGCTTCACCGGCGTGGCCGAGAGCAACCTTGTCGTGGGCGTCGCCATGACGGCCGGCCTCGTGCTGGCCACCGGGCTGGCCTGCCTGCGGATGTTCCAGGTGGGCTACAAGATCAAGACCTAGGGCTCAGATCCGCAGGAGCTGGGCGGGCGTCACGCCCAGCAGGCGGCGCATCCAGCGGGCCAGGTGGCTCTGGTGGGCGAAGCCGGTCTCGAGCGCGGCCTCCGCCACGCTGCTCCGTCCCGACAGCAGGAGGTCGCGCGCCCGGCACACCCGACGCTCCATGACGTAGGCGTGGACCGACTGGCCCATGGTCCTGCGGAACAGGGTGGTGAGGTGCGGCACGCTGATGCCGGCCACCGCCGCCAGGTCGGCCAGCGAGAGGTCGGCGTCCAGGCTGGCCTCCACGTGCTCGATGATCCGCCGGAGCTGGGGCTTGGACAGGGTCTGGCGGCTGGGCAGGGGCGTCGCGAGATCCCGGAGCAGCCGGGTGGCCAGGGCCACGGCGACGCTGTCGGCGCAGAGCCGGCTCGCGGGCTCCGGCGCGGCGAGTTCGGCCCGCAGCAGGCCCACCATGTGCGAGATGAAGGGGTCGCGGCCGCCCAGCCGGGGCGCCAGGGAAACCCGGCCGGGCGCGCCCAGCCCCTCGGCCACCTCGTCGATCAGCGTGGGGGCGAAGCGCATCGAGACGAGGTCCACCGGGGCGGAGTCCTCCCAGAAGCCGTCGCAGCCGCCGGGCACGAAATCGAAGTCGCCGTTGACCGAAAGCCGGCTCTGCCGCAGCCCGGCCGTCCCGCAGTCCGTGCGGGTGGGCTCGCAGAGATAGAACGAGATCCGATGGTCGTCGAAGACGACGCCCTCGTGCAGGCCGGCGCCGGCGCGCGCTTCGCGCACGCTGAAGCCTCCCCACTGGCGCGAAGCGCCGAGCTCGACGCGGGGGTCCTGAACGCCGGTAAACCGGAACGAGTAGTTCATCGAGACTGCCTCGAGCGCAGCGAGCGCCAATTCTCCGCCCGAGTCAAAGCCGCAAGCCGGTTCAGGCCGGCGGCGTCATCGGAACGTGCTTTGGCGCATCGGATCGTGCGCGACCCTCCGCCGGGACGCGCCGCAACGTCCTGGCCAAGCAGGAGCATTCCCGATGACCGTCGCGACCTTGGACACCCCGGCCGGCCTTCGTCCCGCCGCCGCCCGCATCGCCGCCGCCGGCCTGGCGGGCGGCGCGGTCGACCTGGTCTACGCCACGGTGGTCGGCGCGACCTTGGGACGGAGCTTCCCCCAGGTGTGGCAGGGGGTGGCCAGCGGCTGGCTCGGCAAGGCCGCCTACGGCCAGGGATGGGCGTCCGCCGCCCTGGGACTCCTCACCCACTTCGGGATCGCCAGCGTCATGGCGGGGGCCTTCTTCCTGGCCGCCGGCCGCGCGCCGGTCCTGCGCCGCCGCCCCGTCCTCAGCGGCGCGATCTACGGGCTTGGCCTCTACGCCGTCATGTACGGGCTCGTCCTGCCGTTCCGCTGGCCCGGCGTCTTCCCGCGCTGGGACGGCGTGCGTTCGGCCACCGACATCCTGGCGCACGTGGGCGTGGGCGTGGCGATCGCCTTCGTGCTCCGCGACCGGGAGCGCGCCGTCAGATGAACGCCCCAATGACCGCTCAGGTCCGAAGCGACCGCGACGCGCTCGTGAAGCTGACCGACCGCGCCGAGGCCCTGCACCGCGAACTGGACGGCCTGGCGCCGCCCTGGAACGACGACCTCATGCGGCCCGAACCGCGGTGCGCCGCCAAGCAGATCGTCGTGGCCGCGCTCGCGCTGCATCTGAAGGACGGCGTCGGCCGGCGCGCGGCCCTTCGGCTCTCGGCCGAGGCGCTTGGACGTTCGCGGGGACACAGCCGCGCGCTCGTCAAGAAGAACGCCTCCGAGGCCGACGCCGTCCTCGCCTACGGCCTGGCGCCCGAGGCGGCGGCGGCCATCGCCGGCGGTCCCGCGGACGGCCTCCTCGCCGCCCTCGACGCCCTGGTCCGGCCGGTGCGCGTGCGCGAGGCCGCCCAGGCGCGGGCCAGGGCGTTGCGCGGCGCCCGGGGCGGTCGCCCCGACGAGGGCGGGCCGCTCCTGCGCAGCGTGCGGCGGATGATCGAACTGGCCGAGGCGGGCGACACGGCCTCGCGCCGGCAGTTGCGCCTGCTCGCCCGACAGCTCGAACTGTGGCGCGACGCGCCCCGGATTCACGCGGCCGAGTGAAACCATAAGGCTAAAGCGGCTGTCGGATATTAGTAACTATCCTTGCATATTCCGGTTACGGCGAAGTTACGACGCCATAACGCAGAAGTAACCGTGTCGGTTATGAGACATAAAGCTGAGAATTGCGGCGATGAAGGCGACAATTTATTGACCGTCGCATCCGCAACTACCTAAGCCCGATCCATCGTCGCTCGGGACTCCCGGGCGTCGGGGCATTTGTCCGCCCCTCGGGGGCTTGGAGGGAATTTCGATGTTGGTGACGAAGACGAGGCAGCTGTTGCTCGCCTCCTCGATCCTGGCCGGCGTGGGCGCCATGGCCGTGGGTCCGGCGGCGGCTCAGGAGGGCGGCGAGGTTTCGGAAGTGGTGGTGACCGGCTCGCGCATTCCGCAGCCGAACCTGACCAGCGCCAGCCCGGTGACCGTGGTGGGGTCCCAGGAGATCGCCACCCGGGGCATCACCCGGACGGAAGATCTGGTGAACCAGCTCCCGCAGGTGTTCGCGACCCAGGGGGCCATGATCGCCAACGGGGCGACGGGCACCGCCACGGTCGACCTCCGGGGCCTTGGACCGGCCCGGACCCTGGTGCTGATCGACGGGCGCCGGCTCCAGAACGGCACCCCCGGGGCCGGCCCGAACAACACCGCCCCTGACCTGAACTTCATCCCCTCGGCCCTGATCGAGCGCGTGGAAGTCGTCACCGGCGGCGCCTCGGCCGTGTACGGCGCTGACGCCGTGGCCGGGGTGGTGAACTTCATCATGCAGAAGAACTTCGAGGGCGTGCGTCTTGACGCGCAGTACTCGGGGTACCAGCACACCAACAACAACGACGACGTGCAGGAGATGCTGCGCCGCCGCGCCGCCGTCTCCCTGTTCCCCGAGCAGTTCGCGATTCCCGACAAGGATGTCTGGGACGGGGGCACGACCGACCTGAACATGGTGGTCGGCGTCAACGCGCCGGACGGCAAGGGCAATGTCACCGCCTACGTCGGCTACCGCAACGTCCAGGCGGTCACCCAGGACAACCGCGACTACAGCGCCTGTAACCTCGGGACCTCGACGTCCTCGATCGCCTATGCGGGCTTCGCCTGCGGCGGCTCCGGGACCACGGCGCCGGCCCAGTTCGTGGTCGGCGGCGGCTCGGGCGCGGCCCTCACCCTGGATCCCGCGGCGCCCGGCGGCCGGGGCCTTCGCCCCTACGTGGGCAACCGCGACGCCTTCAACTTCGCGCCGTACAACCACTTCCAGCGCCCGGACACGCGCTACGTCCTTGGGGCGTTCGCCAACTACGAGTTCAGCGAAAAGGCCGAGCTCTACACCCAGCTGATGTTCATGGACGACCGCACGTCCGCCCAGATCGCCCCCTCGGGCATCTTCGGCCAGAACATGAACATCAACTGCGAGGGCAACCCGTTCCTGACGGCGGCCATGGCGACGGCGTTCTGCGCGCCGACCATCGACCAGCTGCCCGACGATCCGGCCAACCCGGCCTCGGTCGGCCTGAACACCGACGCCGACCCGACCACGCCGGGACAGCAGGCCTCAGTGGCCGTGCTGCGCCGGAACCTGGAAGGCGGCGGACGGATCGCCGACCTGCGCCACACCGACTACCGCGGCGTGATCGGCATGCGCGGCCAGCTGGACAACGGCTTCCAGTACGACGTCTACGGGCAGTACGGCGTCGTCGAGTTCCAGCAGGTCTTCTACAACGACTTCTCCCTGGCGCGCAGCGCGCGGGCCATGGACGTGGTGATCGACCCGGCGACCGGCCAGCCGGCCTGCCGTTCAGCGGTGCCCTCGCTCGCGGGCAGCAACCGCGATCCGAACTGCGTGCCGTACGACATCTTCTCCATCGCCGGACCCTCCCAGGCCGCCCTGGACTATCTCCAGACGCCGGGCTTCCAGAACGGCGAATACGTCCAGACGGTGGTGTCGGCCTCGCTGACCGGCGACCTCGGCCAGTACGGCGTGAAGCTGCCCTGGGCCAATGACGGCGTCGGCTTCGCGGTGGGCTCGGAGTACCGGCGCGAGCGCCTGAACCTCAACACCGACACCGCCTTCCAGACCGGCGACCTCGCCGGCCAGGGCGGCGCCACGGCGTCCACGGCGGGCTCCTACGACCTCTACGAGCTGTTCGGCGAGGCGCGGATCCCGATCGTCCAGGACAAGCCGTTCTTCCAGAACCTGTCGGCGGAAGTCGGCTACCGCTGGTCGGACTATTCGCTCGGCTTCTCGACCGACACCTACAAGATCGCCGGCGACTGGTCGCCGACGCACGACCTGCGGGTCCGGGCGAGCTACAACCGGGCCGTCCGCGCCCCGAACATCGTCGAGCTCTTCGCCACCAACGTCATCGGCAACAACGGCAACGTGGACCCCTGCGAAGGCACGGCGCCCGAGCTCACCCTCGAGCAGTGCGCCCGCACCGGTGTCACGGCGGCGCAGTACGGCAACATCGTCCCGAACCTGGCCGCCCAGTACAACGGCCAGATCGGGGGCAACCCGAACCTCGAGCCGGAAACCTCGGACACCTATTCGGTGGGCGTGGTGCTGACGCCGGCCTTCTTCCCCGGCTTCTCGGCCTCGGTGGACTGGTTCAACATCAAGCTGAAGGACCGGATCGGCCAGATCGGCCAGGACGTGACCCTCCAGCGCTGCGCCGAGAGCGGCGACGCCTTCTTCTGCGGCCTCATTCACCGCGCGCCCGGGACCGGGTCGCTGTGGTTGTCGCAGAACGGCTACGTCGTCGACACCACCTTCAACACCGGCGGCCTGGAGGTGGAGGGCATCGATGTCGAGGCCAACTACCGCTTCGACTTCGGCGACTTCGGGGTGACGAGCGCGCTCGCCAACTACGGCGGGCTGTCCTTCACCTTCCAGGGCACGTTCCTGGACCACTACCTGATCACCACCCTGCCGGGCGACGAGCCTTTCGACTGCGCCGGCCTCTACGGCTCGGTCTGCACCGGCTCGGCCGTCCCGACCGGGGCCCCGATGCCCGAATGGCGGCACAAGGCGCGGATGACCTGGCGCTCGCCGTGGGACTTCGACCTGTCGACCACCTGGCGCCATCTGGACTCGGTGACCGTCGACTCCGAGTTCTCGGGTGCGTCCCACGCCAACGGCCCCGACGCCAAGCTGGCCTCCCGCGACTACTTCGACGTGGCCGCGACCTGGAGCGTGCGCGACAACGTGACGGTCAGGTTCGGCGTCAACAACGTCTTCGACAAGGAGCCGCCGCTGGCCTCCTCGGGCGGCGGCGCGGTGAACAACTGCCCCTCCGGCCCCTGTAGCGGGAACACCTATCCCCAGACCTATGACGCCCTGGGGCGGTACCTGTTCTTCGGCGTCCGGGCGGACTTCTAACCCCACGGAAGTTCGCAAGGCGCCACGGGCGGCGGCTCCCCTCGCCGCCGCCCCCCTTTCCCGGCCCGTAAAGCGTTGACATCACGGCGTTCGGGGTCGAAAAGGCCAGGCCTTCCGGTCCCCGCAGCGAACGCGCGGGGACGCTTCCGTTTTGGAGGGCTCCTTCGTTGACCGATAAGACCGCCGGCCACACCGCCGCGCCCGTTCCCAGCGACCACATCATGGGCGTCTACGCACGCGCCCCGCTGGCGTTCGAGCGAGGCGAGGGCGCGCGACTCTACACGGCCGAAGGGGAGGCCTACCTGGACTGCATGGCGGGCATCGCCGTGAACGCCCTGGGGCACAGCAACCCGAAGCTGATCCAGGCGCTGAAGGACCAGGCCGACAAGCTCTGGCACACGTCCAACATCTTCCGGATTCCCAACCAGGAGAAGCTGGCCGACCTGCTCACGCGGAACACCTTCGCGGACGTCTGCTTCTTCACCAACTCGGGCGCCGAGGCGATCGAGTGCGCCATCAAGACCGCGCGCAAGTATCACTGGGCCAACGGCCAGGCGGAGCGCATCGACATCATCGGCTTCGATGGCTCGTTCCACGGCCGGACGATCGCCACCATCTTCGCGGCCGGGAACCCCAGCTACGTGGAAGGCTTCGGCCCGCCGCTTCCGGGGTTCGTCCAGGCGAAGTTCGGCGATCTTGAAGGCCTCAAGGCCCTGATCGGCCCGACCACGGCCGCGATCCTCTTGGAGCCCGTGCAGGGCGAGGGCGGGGCGCGCCAGTGGACGGAGGCCCAGCTCAAGGAGATCCGCCGGCTCTGCGACGAGACGGGGACGCTCCTGATCTACGACGAGATCCAGTGCGGCCTCGGCCGCACCGGCAAGCTCTTCGCCTACGAGTGGGCCGACGGCGAGGCCGACCCCGACATCATGGCCGTCGCCAAGGCCCTGGGCGGCGGCTTCCCCGTGGGCGCGTGCCTTGCCACCGCCGAGGCGGCCAAGGGCATGACCCCCGGCTCCCACGGCTCGACCTACGGCGGCAACCCGCTGGCCATGGCCGTGGGCATCGCCTCGGTCGAGGAACTGGTGAAGCCCGAACTGCTGGCGCACGTCCGCGAACTGGCCGGCTACTTCAACCAGCAGCTCTCGGGCCTGAAGGACCGCTATCCCGACGTGGTCGTGGACATCCGCGGCAAGGGCCTGCTGATCGGCGTCAAGCTCGCCACCCCCAACCGCGAGTTCATGCAGCACGCCCGCGACGAGCATCTGTTGATCGCCGGCGGCGGCGACAACTGCGTGCGCCTGCTGCCGCCGCTGACCCTGACGCTCGATGAGGCCCGCGAGGCCATCGGCAAGCTGGAACGCGCCTGCGAGACGGCCCGCGCCAAGGCCCAGAACCGCCAGGCGGGGGAGGCGGCGTGAGCGCCCAGGCCCCCCGGCACTTCATCGATCTCTGGAAGCTCGACGGGACCGAGCTGCGGACGATCCTGGAGGACGCCAAGGCCCGCAAGGCCGCCCGCATCGGGTGGCCCAAAGGCAAGCCCGACGAGGACCGCCCGGCGCACGGCCGGACGCTGGCCATGATCTTCGAGAAGAACTCCACCCGGACGCGCTTCTCGTTCGACGCGGCCATGCGCCAGCTCGGCGGCGACGTGATCATCTCCAACGCGGTCGACATGCAGCTCGGCCGCGGCGAGCCCATCGAGGACACCGCCCGGGTGCTCTCGCGGATGGTGGATGCGGTGATGATCCGCTCGAACGTGCACGAGGACGTCGAGCGCTTCGCCCACTGGTCGGCCGTGCCCGTGGTCAACGGCCTGTCGGACAAGAGCCATCCCTGCCAGATCATGGCCGACCTGATGACCTTCGAGGAGCATCGCGGCTCGGTCCACGGCCGGACCTTCGCCTGGGTGGGCGACGGCAACAACGTGTGCGCCAGCTTCATCCACGCCGCCCCGAAACTGGGCTTCAAGCTGCGCATAGCCACGCCCGCCATCTACCACCCGGACCTCGTGGACCTGGCCCGCGCGGCCGAGCAGCAGGGCGACGTCATCGCCATCGACGACCCGCGCGAGGCGGTCCGCGGCGCCGACTGCGTGATCACCGACACCTGGGTCTCGATGGGCGACACCGACCACGACGAGCGCTTCGACGCGCTCGAGCCCTACCAGGTGGACGACGTGCTGATGGACGAGGCGGCGGACGACGCCGTCTTCCTCCACTGCCTGCCGGCCCACCGGGGCGAGGAAGTCACCGATTCGGTGATCGACGGGCCGAAGAGCCTGGTCTGGGACGAGGCCGAGAACCGGCTCCACGTCCAGAAGTCGATCCTGGCCTGGTGCTTCGGGGCCATCTGAGGCGGAGCGCCGCGCTCGCAACCGGCGCGGCGCAACCTATATTGGCGCCCATGTCCAATCCTTCCGTTCCCGACGACCTGGTCGGCGCCTTCCAGATCGAAGGCGAGCCGGTGCGCGGCCGCGTGGCCCGCATGGGCCCCGCGATCGACGAGATCCTGCGCGGCCACGACTATCCCGAGCCGGTGGCCAACCTGCTGGGCGAGGCCTGCGCGCTGGCCGCCCTCGTGGGCTCGAACCTGAAGTTCGACGGCCGGCTGATCGTCGAGGCGCGCGGCTCCGGCCCGGTGCGCTACGTCGTCGCCGACTACGACACCTCGGGCGGCCTGCGGGGCTACTGCCGCTACGAGGCCGAAGAGGTCGAGGCCGCCAGCCAGGGCTTCCAGCGGCCCGGCGCCCGCAGCCTGCTCGGCGAGGGCGTCTTCATCATGACCGTGGACCAGGGGTCCGACATGGACCGCTACCAGGGCATCACCGCCATCGAGGGCGAGACCCTGGCGCTCTGCGCCGAGCAATACTTCGCCCAATCCGAACAGACGCCCACCCGGGTGCGCCTGGCCGTCGGCCAGACCGCAAACGGGGAAGGCGGGGACGCCTGGCGGGCCGGCGGCTTCCTCATCCAGTACATCGCCGAGGACGAGGCGCGCGGCTCGACCATCGAGGCGTGGGACCGCAGCCAGGCGTTCTTCGAGACCATCGGCGAGGACGAGCTGCTGGACCCGGCGCTGTCCTCCAACCACCTGCTTTACCGCCTCTTCCACGAGGACGGCGTGCGCGTGTTCGGCTCGAAGATGCTGCGCGCCTTCTGCCGCTGCTCGCAGGACCGCATCGAGACGGTGCTGAAGTCGTTCCCGGCCGAGGACCGCGAGGGCATGGTCGAGCCCGACGGCAAGATCCACGTCACCTGCGAGTTCTGCAGCCGCGTCTACGCCGTGGAGCCAGAGAACCTGAACGCGGCGGCCTAGGTCCGCCGGCCGCCGACTGGCTATCGATCGGGCCGGCGGCTTTCGGCAGGGTCCCGCCCATGCCGCCAATCGGACCCCAGCGCGACCTCTTCGACATCCCCGAGGGGATCGCCTACTTCAACACCGCCTACAACGGGCCGCTGCTCAACGCCTCGCGCGACCGGCTGCTGGCCGCCGCCGGCGCCAAGAGCCGGCCCTGGGAGCGCAAGCCCGCCGACTTCTTCGCCGACGCCGAGCGGCTGCGGGAGCTGGCGGGCGAGCTGTTCGGGGGCGGGACGGACGCCTGGGCCATCGTCCCGGCGGCCAGCTACGGCGTCAGCGCCGCGGCCCGCGCGGTCGAGCCCACGCTGAAGGCCGGGGACCGCATCGTGCTGCTGGAGGCCGAGTTCCCGTCGAACGTCCTGCCCTGGCGGCGGGCGGCCCAGGAGACCGGGGCGGTCATCGCGACCGTGCCCGCGCCGGCCGACGGCGACTGGACCGCCGCCGTGATGGAGGCCCTGGAGGACGGGGCGCGCGTCCTGGCGCTCTGCCACTGTCATTGGACGGACGGGGCGCTGCTCGACCTCGCGGCCATCGGCGAGGCCTGCCGGGCGCTGGACGTCGTGCTGGTGGTGGATGCGACCCAGTCCCTGGGCGCCCTTCCGCTGGACCTGGCGGCCGTGCAGCCGGATTTCCTGGTGGCGGCGGGCTACAAGTGGCTGCTTTGCCCCTACGGCTTCGGCCTGATGTACGTCGCCCCGCGCTGGCGCGACGCCCGGCCGCTGGAAGAGGTCTGGATGGCCCGGACGGGCGCCGAGGACTTCGCGGGCCTGGTGAACTACAGCGACACCTACAAGCCGGGCGCCCGCCGCTTCGACGTCGGCGAGACCTGCGTCACCACCGTCCTGCCCGGCGCCGTGGCCGCCCTGGAGCAGCTCAAGGCCTGGGGCGTGGAGCGGATCGCCGAGAGTCTGGCCGCTCTCAACGCGCGTATCGCCGACGCGGCGGAGGCGGCGGGCTTCCGTCCCCCACCCGCGGACCGGCGCGCGCCGCACCTGTTCGGCGCCCGGCTGCCCGAGGGCTACGAAGGGGACCTCGTGGCGCGCCTTGCCGGCCAGGGCGTGTTCGTCAGCCGGCGGGGGAATTCCGTGCGCTTCGGCCCGCACCTGCACGTCACCGAGGCGGACCTCGACCAGCTGGCCAAGGCGCTGGCCGGGCTCTAGAGCCTGTCCCGGTCGGCATGAGGCATGCCGAGCCGGGATGAACAGGCTCGCCTCCTTAAGCGAGAGGCCTTCTTGTCCGGTCATGATGATCCATCATGACCGGGAAGGCCTCTAGGCCCCGTCCAGCGCCCGGGTCACGTCGCGCACGAGGTCGCCGGCGCCTTCCAGGCCCACGCTCATCCGCACCCAGCCCTGCGTGAGGCCGATGGCCTGGCGGTCGTCCTCCGACATGGACCGGTGGGTCGTGGTCGAGGGGTGGGTGGCCATCGACTTGGCGTCGCCCAGGTTGTTGGAGATGTCGACGATCTCCAGCGCGTCCAGGAACCGCCAGGCCGCCTCGCGGCTGCCCAGGTCGAAGGCCAGTACATTGCCGCCGCCGCTCATCTGGCGGGCGACGACGGCGGCCTGCGGATGGTCGGCCCGGCCGCAGTAGACGGTGCGCTTCACCTTGCCGTGGGCGGCGACGGCGTCGGCCACCTTGCCGGCGTTGTCGGTCTGGCGGCGGACCCGAAGGTCCATGGTCTCCAGGCCCTTCAGCAGCACCCAGGCGTTGAAGGGCGACAGCGCCGGGCCCGTGTGCCGGTGCATGTCCTTGTAGGCCGAGGTCAGGAGCTCGGCCGAGCCCAGGATCGCCCCGCCCAGCACCCGGCCCTGGCCGTCGATGTGCTTGGTGGCCGAATAGACCACCACGTCGGCGCCGAGCTTCAGGGGCTTCTGGAAGACCGGCGTGGCGAAGACGTTGTCCACCACCAGCTTCGCGCCGGCCGCGTGCGCGACGTCGGCCACGGCGGCGATGTCGGTCACCTCCAGCAGGGGGTTGGCCGGACTCTCGACGAGGAAGGCCCTGGTGTTGGGCCGCACGGCCGCCTTCCAGGCCGCGACGTCGGTGGCGTCCACATACGTCGTCTCGACGCCGAACCTCGGCATCCACTCCGACAGGATCCAGCGGCACGAGCCGAACAGGGCGCGGCCCGCCACGATGTGGTCGCCCGCCCGCACCAGGCCCATCAGGGCGAGCTGCACGGCGGCCATGCCCGAGGCCGTGGCCTTGCAGGCCTCGGCGCCTTCGATCAGCGCCAGCCGCTGCTCGAAGATCTCGGTCGTGGGGTTGCCGAAGCGCTGGTAGATGAAGCCCGGCTCCTCGCCCGAGAACCGGCGGTCGGCCGCGGCGGCGCTGTCGTAGGCGAAGCTCTGGGTGAGGAAGAGCGCTTCCGAGATCTCGCCGTAGGGCGTGCGCATGAGGCCGCCGCGCACCGCCTGGGTCTCGATCTCCCAATCGTGCGGATCTTCCGCCATCGCCGCCTCCAACGCCTTCAGAAAAGCTGCGGCCACGAACCCCCTCGCGCCGGCCGGGTCAAGGGCCGGTTTGCCGCGCCGTGGACCTACCGCGGCGGCCGTGTCCAACCACGAAAGACACGAAAAGCACGAAAGCGGGGTCTCCTGGAGAGGCCGCGAAGCGGCGACTCCCCAAGGATCAAACCACGGAAGACACGGGATACACGGACGGCTCGGCGCTTTCCGTGTCCTTCCGTGTATTCCGTGGTTCCTTCAAAAGAGCGCCGCCGCTGGCGCGGCGGCGGGAGGCAGGCCCGCCTTTCGTGCTTTTCGTGTCATTCGTGGCTTCCCTTCGCCTCGCGGCGGTCAAAGGCGAAGCTGTCGCTTGCCACATCGCCGTTCTCGGCTAAGTCTTCGCCGCCCATGAGCGCGACAGACCGCCCCGGCATCCTGCCCTGCCAATCCATCGAAGGCCTGATCGCGCAGGGCGCGATCGCGGCCGATTCCCCGTTCGAGGCCGATCAGGTCCAGCCCGCCAGCCTGGACCTGCGGCTCGGCGCCCGGGCCTGGCGCGTGCGCGCCTCGTTCCTGCCGGGCCGCCATACGGTGCGCGAGCGCATCGCCGACGTGGCCATGCACGAGCTCGACCTGACCAAGGGCGCGGTGCTGGAGCGCGGCTGCGTCTACATCGCCGAGCTGCAGGAGCGGCTGGCCCTGCCGGCGGGAATCTCGGCCCGGGCCAATCCGAAGAGCTCCACCGGCCGGGTGGACGTGTTCGTGCGTCTGCACACCGACCGAGGCATGGCCTTCGACGACGTGGCCGAGCACTACAAGGGCCCGACCTACATCGAGATCGCGCCCCAGACCTTCTCGGTGCTGGTCCGCACGGGCACGCGCCTCAACCAGCTCCGCCTCAAGGCCGGTGAGCCGCCGCGCCTGCGCGTGGAGAGCGTCGGCGTCGACCTGACGGGCGAGGTGGCCGGTTTCCGGGGGCGGCGCCACGCCGGCGTGGTCGACCTCGACCACGTGGACGGCCACGACCCCCGCGACTTCTGGGAGCCGCTCCTGCCCCGCAACGGCCAGCTCCTGCTGGACCCGGGCGAGTTCTACATCCTGGCCTCGAAGCAGGCGGTGGAGATTCCCGTCCTGGAGGCCGCCGAGATGACGCCGATCGACCCCTCGGTGGGCGAATTCCGGGTCCACTACGCCGGCTTCTTCGATCCCGGTTTCGGCACCGACGAGGCCCACGGCAAGGGCTCCAAGGGCGTGCTCGAGGTCCGCAGCCACGAGACCCCCTTCATCCTAGAGGACGGCCAGACCGTCGCCCGCCTGGTCTACGAGCCCCTGACCGAGCGGCCCACGCGGCTCTACGGCGACCTGGGCTCCCACTATCAGCGCCAGGGCCTCAAGCTCTCCAAGCACTTCACGCCCTGGGGGGAGTAGAGCCTCCGGCCTATAGCCCCCGGCAGGCCTCGCGGAAGCGGTCGATGTCCGCCTCGTCGTGGTAGATCGAAAGGCCGATCCTGAGCACGTCGTCGCGCACGTCGACGACCACGTCCTTCTCCATCAGCGCGGCCTTCCAGGCCTGGGCCTTCGGGTGGCGGAAGGCGAGGAAGCGGGCGTGCGGCCGCCCGTCCGGCGGGTTGATCAGTTCGGCGTCCGGCAGCGGCTGGGCCTCGACCAGCCGGCGCTGGAGCCCGGCCACGTGCTCGGCCACCTTGGCGGTGGTCAGCCCCTCGGCCTCCAGCATCCGCCCGGCCGCCGCGAACCGGTAGAGGCCCGAGGGGTCGAAGGTGGCGCCCAGGAAGCGGCCGGCGTCGCGGGAATAGCCCACCCCGCCCGGCGGTCCCTCCAGGTCCCCGAACTCGGCGTACCAACCGGTGAGCTCGGGCCGGGGCCCGAAGCCCGGCGGGCCGTGCAGGAAGGCCGCGCCTTCGCCGGCCATGGCGTACTTGTAGCCGCCGGCCACGTAGAACAGCCGGTCGGCCACGCCCGACAGGTCGGTGGGGACCGCCCGGAAGCCGTGGTAGCCGTCCACCACCACCCACGGGCCTTCGGGCCGCGACAGGGACGCCAGGTCCCACACGTCCCCGAACACGCGGCCGGTCTTGAAGAAGACGTGACTGACGAAGATCAGGTCGAAGGCCCCCTCCTGCGCCGCCGTCCGGAACCGCGCGGGGAAGTCTTCCGCCTCCGACGGGATCAGGGTCAGTTCGATGTCGCCGGCCTCGGCCCAGCGCGCCGCCTGCCGCCGGAAGGAGTGGAACTCCCCGTCGCTGGCCAGCACCCGGGCGGGCCGGCGTTCGATCGCCGAGCGCAGCACCATCAGCAGGGTATGGGTGTTGGGGGCGAAGACCACGCTGCCCGGCGAGGGCAGGGCGAGTTCCCGGGCGACCAGGCCCTGCGCCGCCGGATAGACCTCGCCCAGAGCCCGGTCCCACTTGCGGTCGGCGAGCGCGACGGCGTCCTCCCAGGCCTGCATGTGCGCCTGGAAGGTCACGTCTGGCCACAGGTGGTGGCTGTGGGCGGCCATGTGCAGCCGCCCGGGCGCGGCGGCCAGCGCCCGGGAGAACAGGTCCTTGCGCGCGCTCACAGCTTGGTCCTGAGCGACCACAGCTCGGGGAAGCAGCGGCGCTTCAGCGTGTTGGCGAGGTAGCCCGCGCCCTCGGTGCCGCCGGTGCCGGGCCGTCCGCCGATGATCCGCTCGACGGTGAGCACGTGCTTGTGGCGCCAGGTGACCAGGGCGTCGTCCAGGTCCACCAGCTTCTCGGCGAGCTGATAGAGCTCCCAGTACTTCGCCGTGTCGCGATAGACGGCGAGCCAGGCGTCCTCCACCTCGGGCGAGGGTTCATAGGGCTTGGCGTAGTCGCGATTGAGCACCGCGTCGGGGACGGCCAGGCCGTGGCGGGGAAGCTGGGCGATGGCCACGTCATAGAGGCTGGCCGCTTCCAGGGCCGCCTTGAGCTGGGCCAAGGCTTCGGGACGCTCCGCGTGGAAGCGCAGGAAACTCTCGTCCTTCAGGCCCAGCAGGTATTCCAGCGTCCGGAACTGGTGGGACTGGAAGCCCGAGCTCGTGCCCAGGTCGCCGCGGAAGCTCAGGTAGTCGGCGGGCGTCATCGTCGCCAGCACGTCCCAGGACAGGGTCATGATGGTCTGGATGCGCGAGACGCGGGCCAGCGCCTTGTAGGCGGGCTCCACGTCGCCCTCGACGATCAGCCGCTTGGCCAGCTCGACCTCGTGGATGATCTCCTTGAGCCACAGCTCCTTGGTCTGGTGGATGACGATGAACAAGAGTTCGTCGTGGCGGTCGCTCCTGGGCTTCTGGGCGGCGAGCAACTCGTCCAGCGCGAGGTAGCGCGCATAGGTCATGGGTTCGGACATGGCCGGACCCTAGAGCGCGTTAGGCGAAAGTGTGAGCGGTTTCGCCGCTCGAACGCGCTCTGCCCTTTTTGAATCTTGGGCGGGTTTCCGGCGCCGATGAAGGCGCCGGATTGACCTCACGTCAGGCCGCGGCCTGCTCCGCTTCGGGAAGCGGCTGGCGGATCAGATAGTCGAAGGCCGACAGCGCCGCCTTGGAGCCCTCGCCCATGGCGATGACGATCTGCTTGTAGGGCGTCGTGGTCGCATCGCCCGCGGCGAACACGCCGGGGATGGAGGTCTGGCCGCGGTAGTCGGTCTCGATCTCGCCGCGGGGCGAGAGGGCCACGGAGTCCTTCAGCCACTCGGTGTTGGGCACGAGGCCGATCTGGACGAAGATCCCCTCCAGGTCGACGTTGTGGACCTCTTCCGAGTTGCGGTCCTTGTAGACGAGGCCGGTGACCTTCTGCCCGTCGCCCTTCACCTCGGTGGTCAGGGCCGAGGTGACGATGCGCACGTTCGGCAGGCTGGCCAGCTTGCGCTGGAGCACCGCGTCGGCGCGCAGTTGGCTGTCGAACTCGATCAGGGTCACGTGGGCCACGATGCCGGCCAGGTCGATGGCCGCCTCGACGCCCGAGTTGCCGCCGCCGATCACCGCCACGCGCTTGCCCTTGAACAGCGGGCCGTCGCAGTGCGGGCAGTAGGCCACGCCCTTGTTGCGGTACTCGTCCTCGCCGGGGACGTTCATCTGCCGCCAGCGGGCGCCGGTGGCGAGGATGACGGTCCGCGACGTCAGGGCCGCGCCGTTCTCCAGCTCGACGGTGATCAGGCCGCCGGGCTGCGCCGCCGGGACCAGCTTCACCGCCTTCTGCAGGTTCATCACGTCGACCTCGTAGTCCTTGACGTGCTGTTCCAGGCCGGCGGCCAGCTTGGGGCCCTCGGTGTGCGGGACCGAGATGAAGTTCTCGATGGCCATGGTGTCGAGCACCTGGCCGCCGAAGCGCTCGGCGGCGATTCCGGTGCGGATGCCCTTGCGCGCGGCGTAGATGGCCGCCGCCGCGCCGGCCGGGCCGCCGCCCACCACCAGCACGTCGAAGGCGTCCTTGGCCTTGATCTTCTCGGCCTCGCGGGCCTGGGCGCCGGTGTCCAGCTTGGCCAGGATCTGCTCCAGGCTCATGCGCCCTTGCGCGAACGGCTCGCCGTTCAGGAGGACGGTGGGCACGGCCATGACCTTGCGGGCCTCGACTTCGTCCTGGAACAGCGCCCCGTCGATCGAGACGGCCCGGATCTTCGGGTTCAGCACGCTCATCAGGTTCAGCGCCTGCACCACGTCGGGGCAGTTCTGGCACGAGAGCGAGAAGTAGGTTTCGAAGCGGAAGTCGCCGTCCAGCGCCTTCACCTGCTCGATGACCTCGGGCTCCACCTTGGGCGGATGGCCGCCGACCCACAGCAGGGTCAGCACCAGCGAGGTGAACTCGTGGCCCAGGGGGATGCCGGCGAAACGCACCGAGATGTCCGTGCCCGGCCGCGTGATGGCGAACGACGGCTTGCGGGCGTCGTCGTCGCGGCGGACCACGCTGACCTTGTCCGAGGCCTCGGCGATCTCGTTCAGGAGCTCCAGCAGCTCCTTCGACTTCGGGCCCTCGTCGAGCGAGGCGACCAGCTCCACCGGCTGGCGGATGTTTTCCAGGTAGGCCTTCAGTTGGGCCTTCAGCGTGGCGTCCAGCATGGGGGCTCCGGAGCGGTCGGGGGAGGGGGAGAGAGCCCCGGCGCCGCCCGCTCAGGAGGCGGCGCCGGGGTCGTCGTCGGTTGGCGCTTAGATCTTGCCGACCAGGTCCAGGGACGGGGCGAGGGTCTTCTCGCCTTCTTCCCACTTGGCCGGGCAGACTTCGCCGGGGTGGTTGCGGACGTACTGGGCGGCCTTGACCTTGCGCAGCAGCTCGGCGGCGTTACGGCCCACGCCTTCCGAGGTGATCTCCATGAACTGGATCACGCCGTCCGGATCGACCAGGAAGGTGCCGCGGTCGGCCAGGCCCTGGCCTTCGCGCATCACTTCGAAGTTGGTGGTGATCACGCCCGAGGGGTCGCCCACCATCGTGTACTTGATCTTGCCGATGGCCGGCGAGGTGTCGTGCCAGGCCTTGTGCGAGAAGTGCGTGTCGGTGGAGACCGAATAGATCTCGACGCCCAGCTTCTGGAACTCGGCGTAGTTGTCGGCCAGGTCCTCGAGCTCGGTCGGGCACACGAAGGTGAAATCGGCGGGATAGAAGAAGACGACCGACCACTTGCCCTTCAGGTCCGCGTCCGAAACGGTGACGAACTTGCCTTCCTTGAAGGCCTGCGCCGAGAAGGGTTTCACCGTGGTGTTGATCAGAGACATATTGCACTCCCAGTTAAGGCAGGGCCTCACATAGGGGCGCGCGGCCCATAAGCAAAATTGATTTTATTATCGACGCCCATCGGCCGATCCTATGGCGGGCGTCGGGCCGTCAGGGATCAGCCCAGCCGGATTCCCGGCCCCTCCGGCGGGGTGGAATCGCCCCCGTTCAGGGCCTTCTGCATCCACACGATGTCGACCCAGCGGCCGTGCTTGAAACCGAGGCTCCTGCCGACGCCGGCGGGCTCGAAGCCCAGGGCCGCGTGGAGACCGATGGAGGCCGCGTTCTGGGAATCCCCGATCACCGCCATCACCTGGCGCACACCGAGCTCGGCGCACTCGTCCAGCACGCGGGCCAGGACCGCGCGGCCCACGCCGCGGCCGACGGCGTCGGGGGCCACATAGACGCTGTCTTCCACCGTGTAGCGGTATCCGGGGCGCGGGCGGAACGGCCCGGCATAGGCGTAGCCCAGCACCTTGCGGCCGAGCTGGGCCACCACGAACGGCAGGCCGAGGGCCTGGATGTCGCGACGCCTGGCGTCCATCCAGCCCACGCCCGGCGGCTCCAGCTCGAAGCTTCCGAAACCGTGCAGGACGTGGTGGTCGTAGATGGCCGCCATCGCCTCGGCGTCGTCCGCCGTCGCCGACCGGATGATCATGCCCTCTTCCAGCCCCCGTCGATCGCCCAGATGGCGAAGGCATAATCCAATGCGATCTCCTTCAGGAAATCGAAACGGCCGGATGCGCCGCCGTGGCCTGCTTCCATGTTGATCTTGAGCAGGATGGGGGCCTCGCCCGTCGTGAAATCGCGCAGCCGGGCCGCCCACTTGGCCGGCTCCCAGTAGGTGACGCGGGGGTCCGAGAGCCCGCCGGTGGCCAGGATCGGCGGATAGGCCTGGGCCTTCACCTGGTCGTAGGGGCTGTAGCTGGCGATGCGGTCGTAGGCCTCGGCGTCCTCGATGGGGTTGCCCCACTCGGGCCACTCGGGCGGCGTCAGCGGCAGGGACGTGTCGCTCATGGTGTTCAGCACGTCCACGAAGGGCACGGCGGCGATGATCGCGCCCCACAGGTCGGGGCGCAGGTTGGCCACCGCCCCCATCAGCATCCCGCCGGCCGAGCCGCCATAGGCCGCGATCCTGCCCTTGGTGGCGTAGCCCTCGGCGACCAGATGCTCGGCGCAGGCGATGAAGTCGGTGAAGGTGTTGGTCTTCTTCTCGCGCCGGCCGTCCAGGAACCAGCCCCAGCCCTTGTCCGACCCGCCGCGGATATGAGCCACGGCCCAGATCCAGCCCCGGTCCACAAGCGACAGGTTGCGGATCGAGAAGCTGGGCTCCATGGCGTGGCCGTAGGAGCCGTAGCCGTAGAGCAGCACGGGCGCCGAGCCGTCCTTCGGCGTGTCCTTCAGCATCAGCAGGGTGATTGGCACCTCTGCGCCGTCCGGGGCCTTGGCATGGAGCCGCCGCGCCACGTAGCGGGCGGGATCGTGGCCCGAGGGGATCTCCTGGGTCTTGCGCAGGGTCCGCTGGCGGCTGGCCATGTCGTAGTCGAACCACTGCCGGGGCGTGGTGGGCGACTGGTAGACGAAGCGGGTCAGCGTGGTCTCGTACTCGAAGCCGGTCTCCAGGTGCAGGGCGTAGGCCTCCTCGTCGAAGGCGACCACGTGCTCTGCGCCCGCGCGGTCCATGACCACCAGCCGGTCCAGCGCGTTCACCCGCTCGGCGCGGACCAGATGCCCGGCATAGGCCGCAAAGCCCGTGATGTAGCGCCCCGGCTCGTGGGCCACGAAGCCGCGCCAGGTGGCCTTGGCCGGGACCGCGGCGTCCGAGACGCACAGCTTGAAGTCCACGGCCCCGTCGTCGTTGGTGCGGATCACCCAGCGGTCGGTCCAGTGGTCCAACTCGTACTTCACGCCCGTCCGGCGCGGCTCGGCCACGACGGGGGCGGCCGTGGGCTCCGACGCCGGGATCAGCCACAGCTCGGTGGTCTCCTGGTTGCCCACGTGGATCAGGATGAAGGCGTCGTCGGCGGTGGTCCCGACGCCCAGGAACATGCCGTCGTCGGCCTCCTCATAGACCAGCACGTCCTCGCCGCCGCGCGACGGGCGGCGGAAGACCTTCGAAGGCCGGGCGTTCTCGTCGCGCCAGATCCAGAACAGCCACGCACCGTCCGGCGAGAAGGTGAAGTCGCCGTAGGCGCTCTCGACGGGAGGGCCGACCTCCTGGCCGGTCGAAAGGTCCTTCACCCGGATCGTGTAGTACTCGCTGCCCTGCTCGTCGGCGGCCCAGGCGAAGAGGCCGTGGTCCCTGGTGTGGCCGGCGTGGCCCACGTGGAAATAGGCCTTACCCTTGGCGAGCTGCGTCTCGTCGATCAGCACCTGCTCCTCGCCGCCGCCCCCGTCCCCGCCCCTGGGCCGGCGGGCGTGGATCGGATGCTCGGCGCCCGTCTCGTAGCGGACGTAGTATTCGAAGGGCCCGTCGGGGGCGGGGACGGTGCTGTCGTCCTCCTTGATGCGCCCCTTCATCTCGGCGAACAGCGCCGCCTGCAGGTCCTCGGTCCCCGCCAGCACGGCCTTGGTGTAGGCGTTCTCGGCCGTCAGGTGCTCGCGGATGTCGGCCCGCAGCGCGGCGGGGTCGCGCAGCACCTGCTGCCAGTTCTCGTCCTTCATCCAGGCGTAGTCGTCGGTCCGCGTGCGGCCGAGCTGTTCGAGGGTGACGGGGCGCTTCGGCGCGGCGGGCGGCTTGGGGAGGCTCATGGCCGCTAGATGCGCCGGGACCGGGCCGGGCTCAAGGACCTTCGGCCATTTCGGATGTGCTCACTTTGTTCTGGACAGCGCGACCTCGCGGCGGGCAGGCTGCGGCATAGCCACGCTCAGCCAGGAGAGGTCGCAGTGTCTCGTGGAAGATCGGTCGTCGCATGGCCGCGGGCCTGGCTTGTGCGCTGTTCGCGGCGCTGGCGTTCGGCGCCGCGGACGCGCGGGCCGCCAGCTTCGACTGCAAGAAGGCCGCGACGCCGGTGGAGAAGCTGATCTGCGGCAGCGTCGTCCTGGAGATGCTGGACCTGCAGTTGAAGAGCGCGTTCGAGGGCGCTTTGGACCGTTCGAACACGCCGGACACCGTGCGGGCGGATCAGGCGCGATGGCTGAGGCAGCGCGACGGATGCCGGGACGCGGACTGCCTGGAGGCCGCCTACCGCGAGCGGATCGATGTCCTGATGTCGGTTTCAGACAAGCCGCCCGAGTGCGACGGCATGACAACTCAAGGGATGACCCAATGCGCCCTCAGGTATGCCGGTCGCGCCGCCCGGGAGCTGGACGACTATTTGGCCGCCGCGCGCACGCGCTTGGTTGAGAACGCGAAGGAGAACCCAGACGACGAAGACCTTCAGGCGGCGGTGAAGGGGTTCGATGACGCTCAGAAGGCATGGAAGGCCTATCGCGATGCTGAATGTGAGGCCGTCTTCGATTGGTGGAGCGGCGGCACGATTCGAGCGCAGATGAGCTTGAGCTGCCTGACCGAGGTGACGAAGGCGCGCACGCGACAGGTCTGGTCGACCTGGCTGCAGTTCGTGGACCACACGCCGCCCCTCCGGCCCGAACCTCGGCCAGAGCCGGAAGCGCTCTGAATTCGAGCCTCCGGCGCGTCGTTCTGGCGCAAGCGCCTCACGGGGATGTTGGCTCGACGCAGACGCGAGAGTCTGATTCATTCGAAATACATCGAGATCGCGCACAAGACGCGAGGGGCTACTTATCTAGGTCGGGGCCGCCATGGTCATGGATCTTGCGGTCGAGCTGATCCACGCGACGGTACAGCTCGAACAGCCGCTGGGCGACGGGACGCGCACCGTCGGGACGGGATTCCTCATCTCGGCGCCGACCGCCGACGGGCGGCCGCGCGTCGTGCTCGTGACCGCCAACCACGTGCTGGAGAAGATGCCGGCCGCCACCGCGCGGATCGGCTACCGGGTGGCCAACGCCGACGGGAGCTGGAGCTATTCGCCCCAGCCGCTGAAGATCCGCGACGACAAGGGCGGGCCGCTCTGGATCCACCACCCGACCCGCGACGTGGCGGCCATCGCCATCACCGCCCCGCCCGAGTTCGCCAAGGCCGCGATCCCCGAGGGCTACCTGGCCGCCGACGACACCTTCGCCCAGTACCACGTGACCGCTGGCGACGAGATGATGGCCCTGGGCTTCCCGCGCGGGCTCTCGGCCAACCAGGCGGGCTTCCCGATCCTGCGCGCCGGGCGCGTGGCCTCGTACCCGATCGCGCCGGCCAGCATCTTCCCGACCTTCCTGCTCGACTTCGCGGTCTTCGCCGGCAACTCCGGGGGGCCGGTGTTCGTCAGCCGGCCGCAGCAGCCGACGGGCCTGACCCAGGTGGCCGACGTGACCCAAGGGGGAGCCACTCCTGGGAGCGGCTTCATCGCGGGGCTCCTCACCCAGCAGGTCGAGCTCAACAGCGAGCGGCTGGAGATCGGCATCGTCACCCACGCCAAGTACGTGCGCGAGACCCTGGCCCTGCTGCGCAACCCGCTCGCCCCGGCCACCGTCGCCCAGGCTGCGCCGGTCGCCGGCGCCCGCACCGCCTCGGCCGAAGAGGCGGCGAAGGACTAGCAACAAAAAAGGGGCGCGATCGCTCGCGCCCCTCGTTCCCACGAACGTGGAATGGCTCAGCCGTAGACGACGCTGATCGTCTCGGCGACGCAGGCCGGGCGCTCCTCGCCCTCGATCTCGATGGTGCACTCGTTCTTGATCTGCATGCCGCCGGCCTTGGGCTCGGCGCCGATCAGCTTCTGGCGCAGGCGCACGCGCTTGCCGACGCGGACCATGCTGGTGAAGCGCACCTTGTCCGAGCCGTAGTTGATGCCCCGCGTCACGCCCTTGATCGGCAGCAGGCCCTGGCTGAGGAACGGGATCAGCGACAGCGTCAGGTAGCCGTGGGCGATCGGCCCGCCGATCTCCTTGGTGGCGCGCTCGACGTCGACGTGGATCCACTGGTGGTCGCCGGTGGCCTCGGCGAACTGGTTCACCCGCTCCTGGGTGATCTCAAGCCAGTCCGACACGCCCACTTCCTGGCCGACCAGCCCGGGCAGGTCCTTGATCTCGACGGGGTTCATTCCTCGCTCCTTCGTCACGTATGGTTTGGCCAAGCCGTCTAGCACGGCTCAGACGATGCGCGAGCCTTCCTTGCCCCAGTAGGCGTCGCGGATCAGGCGCTTGTAGAGCTTGCCGGTCGGGTGCCGGGGCAGCTCCTGCATGAAGTCCAGCTTCCGGGGCGACTTCACGTGGCTGAGGTTCGCCCGCGCATAGGACAGGAGCTCGTCGCGCAGGGCGTCGCCCGCGTCGGCCCAGTCGGCCGGCTGGATCACCGCCACCACCTCTTCGCCCATCTCCTCGTGCGGCGCGCCCACCACGGCCACGTCGGCGACCTTGGGATGGCCGATCAGCAGGTTCTCGATCTCCTGCGGATAGATGTTCACCCCGCCCGAGATGATCATGAAGCTCTTGCGGTCGGTGAGGTAGAGGTAGCCCTCCTCGTCCATCCAGCCCACGTCCCCCAGGGTGGTCCAGCCGTGCTTGTTGGTGCCCTCGGCCACCTTCTCGGGCGCGTTGTGGTAGCTGAGCGGCGGGCCGTTGGCGAAGTGCACCACGCCCTCCGTCCGGGGCGGCAGGGGCTCACCGTCCTCGCCGCAGATGCGCAGCTCGCCCAGCACCGCCTTGCCGACCGAACCCTTGTGGGTCAGCCATTCCTGCGAGCTGATGAAGCAGAAGCCGTTGCCCTCGGTGCCGGCGTAGTACTCGTAGATCACCGGCCCCCACCAGGCGATCATCTGCTCCTTCACGGGGATGGGGCAGGGGGCGGCGGCGTGCACCGCCGACTTCATCGAGCTGACGTCGTACTTCGCCCGCACGTCTTCCGGCAGCTTCAGCATCCGCACGAAGTGGGTCGGCACGAACTGGCCGCAGTCGGCCTTGTGTTTCTGGATCAGCTCCAGGGCGTGTTCGGGATCGAACTTCTCCATCACGATCACGGTTCCGCCCAGCTTCTGCACGGTCATGCACCAGCGCAGCGGGGCGGCGTGGTAGAGCGGCGCGGGCGAGATGTAGATGCAGCCTTCCCTGAAGCCGAACAGGCCCTGGGCCATCATCTGCAGGGCGTTGGGGGCGTCGATCGGCTGGCCGGTCAGCGGCGGCTTGATGCCCTTGGGGCGACCGGTGGTGCCCGACGAATAGAGCATGTCCGAACCGGCGGCCTCGTCGGCGATCGGCGTCGTCGGGAACTTCGCCCGCGCCGCCTCGAAGCTCTCGTAGGGCGCCCGGGCCTCGCCCACCATGTAGAGCTTGACCGACTTGGGCAGCACGCCGGGCAGTTCGTCCACCACCGGCCCCACGCCGGCCGAGGTGATCAGCACCTGCGCGCCGCAGTCGCCCACGATGTAGTCCACCTCGCCCGCCGTCAGCTTGGACGAGATGCAGGTGTAGTAGAGGCCCGCGCGCTGAGCCGCCCAGGCGATCTCGAAATAGCGCGGGTTGTTGTCCATCAGGATGGCGATCACGTCGCCGACCTTCAGGCCCAGCGAGCGGAACAGATGCGCCCCCTGGTTCGACCGCTCGTCCAGCTCGCGGTAGGTCACCGTCTCGCCGGTGGAGCCCATGACGTAGGCGGCCCGGTCGGGCTGGGTCTTGGCGTGCGTCGCCGGATGCATGGTCGCTTGCTCTCCCAGGAACGGGTTCCGGCTTGGGGCCGGTCCCGCCGATTTCTGTTTCTGGCCGATCAATGCGGGCCTTGACCTACGGTCCGTCAAGCAGCGCCCATTGCCGCACGAGCGCCAGAACAAGAGGAAGACGCCCATGGCCCAGCCGACCTTCGAGACCCTTGGCTACGCGGTGGAGGACGGCGTGGCCGTGGTCACCCTGAACCGGCCCGAGAAGCTGAACGCCTTCAACACCCAGATGATGAAGGACCTGATCGCCGTCTTCGACGTGACCGACGCCGACGACGCGGTCCGCGCGGTGATCGTCACCGGTGCCGGGCGGGCGTTCTGCGCCGGGGCCGACCTGTCGTCGGGCGGCGACACCTTCGACTACGACTCGCGGGGCGGCGAGGCGCTCGCGGCGCGCCAGCGCGACGGGGTGCAGCGCGACGGCGGCGGCCTTCTGACCCTGCGCATCTTCGACAGCCTGAAGCCGGTGATCTCGGCCTGCAACGGCGCGGCGGTCGGCGTGGGCGTGACGATGCAGCTCGCCATGGACATCCGGCTGGCCTCCACCGAAGCCCGCTACGGTTTCGTCTTCGCCCGCCGGGGCCTGAACCCCGAGGCCGCCTCGTCCTGGTTCCTGCCCAAGCTTGTGGGCGTCCAGACGGCGCTGGAGTGGTGCTACACGGGCCGCATCTTCCCGGCCCAGGAGGCGTTCGACCGCGGCCTCGTCCGCTCGCTGCACGCGCCCGAGGACCTGCTGCCGGCCGCCAAGGCCCTGGCCCGCGAGATCGCCGACAACACCGCCCCGGTCTCGGTGGCGCTCACCCGCCAGCTCCTCTGGCGCATGGCCGGCGCCTCGCACCCCATGGAAGCGCACAGGGCCGACAGCCGGGGCATCCAGGCCCGCGGCAAGTCCGGCGACGCCCGGGAAGGCGTCACCTCGTTCCTGGAGAAGCGCCCGCCGCATTATCCCGACCGCGTCTCGACCGACCTGCCAGACATCTGGGCCCAGTGGGAGGCGCCGAGCTTCCGCTGAAAATGCACGCCAGGCGCTTGGCGGCGCCACTCGGGGTTGTTTTTTGCCACCATTCACCTAACGCGGGGCGCTTATATTTTCGCGTTACGGTTGGCGTGTGACCGGAATGCCCACGCCAAGCATTGTTTTCCCAAGCTGGTCTTGAGCTTTCGCATATGAAAGCGACGTAAGCTCTAATTCAGTGTTGTGCGGCGCGAACGTTCCAGATAATGAGCGCCTACTTTTCTAATGATTCACTGCTGCAGCCCTAGGGCGCGGAGCTTGCGGAACGGAAGAATGGACGAGAAGTCGGAAGTCATCGAGATGACGGCGGACATTGTCTCCGCCTACGTCGGCAACAATACGGTCGCGGCCGCTGACCTGCCGAGCCTGATCCAGAGCGTCCACCGGGCGCTGGCGGGCGTCTCTTCGGGCGCCGAGACGGTCGAGGCCCAGCCGAAGGAGCCGGCCGTGCCGATCCGCCGGTCGATCACGCCCGACTACCTCGTCTGCCTCGAGGACGGCCGCAAGTTCAAGTCGCTGAAGCGGCACCTGCGGACCAAGTACAACATGAGCCCCGAGGAATACCGGGCGAAGTGGGGCCTGCCCAAGGACTATCCGATGGTCGCCCCGAACTACGCCAAGGCGCGTTCGGACCTGGCCAAGCAGATGGGCCTGGGCCAGGGCGGCCGTCAGGCCCCGCGCAAGAAGCGCTGAGGCCGGAAGCCTCCGTCAGGGCGGAGGTCGACCTATACAGTGTTCGGACGCCCGCCGGTCTCCGGCGGGCGTTTCCGTTTCAGTCTATCCCTCGGGTTTTTCTTGAGCGGCGCCATCATTTGGCCTTGCCGCCGATTCGCGCATCAGGCGATAAGTGATTCGTCGTGATTCCAAGTAGTTCGACGGGAATCTGTTGATGGCAGCGCAGATCGGAGCCCCGGCGGCGGCCATCCGCGCGCATGAGGAGCTCTTCGCTTACTGGAGCTCCCTGCGCCGAAGCGCGGGCCTGCCCGCGCGCGCCGACATCCATCCCGCCCACTTCAAGCGCCTCCTGCCGACGATCAGCCTGATCGACGTGATCCCGGGGGCGCCCGTCGACTACCGCATCCGCCTGGCCGGCACCGGCCTCTACACCGCCTACGGCCGCGAGATCACCGGCCGGCGGCTCGCCGAGATCTACAACACCGCCGCCGCCGACTACTGGCGCGGCGAACTGGGCAAGGTGGTGGCGGAAGGCCGTCCTGGCGTGGGGATCCACAACCTGGCCTGGCGGGGCGCTTCGCACCTGTCGATCGTCTGGCTGCGCCTGCCGCTGGCCTCGAACGGCCGGGATGTCGACATGATCCTGGGCTACGACGCCGTGGTCGGCCTGGCCCAGGTCCCGACCGGCATCCGCGCCGCCTAGGGCGTCAGGCCGCCGCCGCCAGCTCGGCGTCGCGGCGGATGCGCTGGACCATGGACGCCAAGCCGTTGGACCGCTGCGACGAGAGGGCTCCGGTCAGCCCCAGCGCCTCGAAGGCCGCCTTGGCGTCGAAGGCCAGGATCTCCGCCGCCGGCCGGCCCGAATAGAGCCTGAGCAGGATGGCGATCAGTCCGCGAACGATGTGGGCGTCGGAATCCCCTCGGAACGCCAGCCGGCCGCCGTCCTCAGGCTCGGTGACCAGCCACACCTGGCTGGCGCAGCCGCGCACCTTGTTGGCCTCCGACCGCTCGGCGTCGGTCAGGGGCGCCAGGTCCCGGCCCAGTTCGATGACATAGCGATAGCGCTCCTCCCAGTCGCCCAGGAGGTCGAACTCGTCCTTCAGCTCGGTCAGGGTGTCGTCGATGGCGGACATGGCGTCCGCGACTTAAGGGCGGGGGGCCGCCACCGCAACCGCGATCAGGCGGCGGGCAGGCGGATGCCCGCCGTCACGCCCCGGCCGGGCTTGGAGGCGATCTTGAGCCGGCCGCCCATGGCCCGGCAGGTCAGGTCGGCGATCGACAGGCCAAGACCCGCGCCCTCGGCGCCGCGGGTCAGGGCGTTCTCGCCCTGCTCGAAGGGCGACATCAGGCGGGGCAGGTCGGTCGGATCCAGGCCCGGACCCTCGTCGCGGACCACGATCTCGACGGTGGCGCCCAGGGCCTGGGCGCTGATGCGCACCGTCCCGCCCTCGGGCGAGAAGGCCACGGCGTTGTGGACGATCTGGAAGAGGGCGCTCCTGAGGCCTCGCGGGTCGGCCGAGACGGCGGGCAGGTCGTCGCGGCCGGCCACCTCGACGGCGACCCCGCGGGCGCTCATCTCGTCGGCGACTCCCGCCAGCACCTCGTCGATGGCCGCTTCCAGCGGCTCGGGCCGGGCCTCGAACTGCAGGGCGTCCCCCTGCAATCGGGCGATCTCCAACACCTGATTCACAAGTTTCAGGAGTTTTTGCCCGCTGCCCCGGATGATCTCGGCGTATTCCTTGTACTGAGGCGCGCCCAGGGGCCCGTACAGTTCGGAGGCGAGAATCTCCGAGAATCCGAGGATCGAATTGAGCGGCGTGCGCAACTCGTGGCTGACCATCCGAAGGAACGAGCGTTTCTGCTCGTCCCCGGAGGACTCGCTGCGCTGCGCAGCGCGGGGCGGGAGGCGTCGGAGATGAGCCGCTTGGGGCATGGAAAGGCCGCGGGCCTGCGCTGTCGGGACACCGATCCTGGCGCGGCGCGCTTACGATTTCCTTATCCGGCGAGCGCAGGATCGCGTCAGGCGCGAGCCGCCTACCCGTTCAGCGGGCGGACGGCTAAGCTCCGGCGGATCGCTGTTCAGGGGGGCCTGAAAGGCTAGCCGTGCCCTACGTCCGCGCCACATCGAGGAGGAAGGCCCGCCGTTTCGGCGAGCATCGCTTCGCCGTGGCCTGGCACGCGGTCTTCGGGATCGTGGCCCTGATGGCCGCCGCGGGGGCGGCGTGGGCCACCGGCGGCTTCTCCGTCCCTAGCCTGGGGGCCGAATCGGCCGCCCTGGCCGCCGTCGCCGCGGCCGGGCTTTTCGGCGCCGTTCTCGCGGGGCTAGGGGCCACGGGCCGCACCGTGGCCGTCGTCCTCTGGGCCGCCGCCGCCGCCGTGGCCTGCGCGATGACCGGCGGGACGGCCGGGCCGCTGGCCGCCCTGTGCCTGGCCCCCATGGGAGCTGCCGCCAGCTTCCGCAAGCCGGCCTTCCTGGCGCTGGGCGCCGCCGCCTCGATCGCCGCCGCCGCCGCCCCCGCGCTGGCGAGCGCGCTGACCGACCTGCCGCAGGCGGCGCCGGCGCTTTCGCCGTGGCTCAGCCTGTTCGCCATCGCCGCGACCGGCGTCGGCCTCGCCGCCGGGCTCATCGGCCTGCAGGGCGCGCAGACCGGGGAGGCCCGCCGCCAGCTCGACGTCGAACTGGAGCTGCGCGAGATCCTCGACCACCAGCCCCAGCTCCTGCTCACCCTCTATCCCGCCGGCCGGATCCTGAGCGCCTTCGGCCAGCCGCTGCTGGGCGGCGAGACGCGCCGCCTGCGCGACCGCCAGCTCACCGACCTCGTGGCCCTGGATCACAAGGTGGCCGTCGACGAGGCCCTGCAGGCCGCCGCCCACGACGGCTCGGCCGAGGTCTGGTTCGCCCCCGCTCACGACGCCGAAGGCTGGGTGGAGCTCTCGTTGACGCGCCTGGGGGCCAACCGCATCGGCGCCGCCGTCCGCGACGCGCGGGCCCAGCGCGCCCGCGAGACCGAGCTGGACCGCGCACGCCAGTCGGCCGAGCAGCAGAACGCCGGCAAGTCCCGCTTCCTCGCCAACATGAGCCACGAGCTGCGCACGCCGCTCAACGCCATCATGGGCTTCTCCGACATCATGCGGCAGCGGCTGTTCGGCCCGCTGGCCGACCGCTACGCCGAGTACGCCGAGCTGATCCACGAGAGCGGCAGCCACCTCCTGGAGCTCATCAACGACGTGCTCGACATGTCCAAGATCGAGGCCGAGCGCTTCGAGCTGGCCCGCGAGGACTTCGACGTGCGCGAAGCCGTCACCGCCGTCGTGCGCCTGATGCGCGGCCAGGCCGAGCGGGCCGGCGTGGCGCTGCGCACCGTCCTGCCGCCCGAGGCGCTGGAGATCGACGCCGACCGCCGGGCTCTCAAGCAGATCACGCTGAACCTGGTCTCCAACGCCCTGAAGTTCACGCCCCGGGGCGGCTCGGTGACGGTGACCGCCCAGGCCTCGGGCGAGGGGCTGGAGCTGATCGTGGCCGACACCGGCATGGGCATCGCCCCCGCCGACCTCGAGCGCCTGGGCCGTCCGTTCGAGCAGGCCGGCGACGCCGAGCAGCGCAAGTCCGGTTCGGGCCTAGGCCTGTCGCTCGTGCGGGCCTTCGCCACCCTCCATGGCGGCGAGATGAGCATCGAGAGCACGGTGGGCGGCGGGACGGCCGTCACCGTCCGCATGCCGGTGCTGATCCCCAAGGAGCAGGCTCCCTCCGCGCCGGCGGCGTCGGAAGCCTAGAGCGTCCTAGCGCGCCGCCATCTGGACGAAGGCGCGGCCGGCGGCGAAGTCGCCCACCTCCACATAGGCCGTGCGCACCCGGTCGCCCGGGAACAGGAACTGCACCGCCACCGCCTCGCGCGGGTCGAGCTCGGAGAGCGCGCGCACCGCGTCGGCCGGGAAGCGGATCGCCCAGCCGTCGCGGGCCTCCTTCGGCAGGAGGTCGGCGCCGGCCGGACTGCGCGCCTCGGCGATATAGGCCTTGAGCGCCGAGCCCTGGGGCATCCGGCTCGCCAGGCCCGCGCCGGCGGCCGGCAGGTAGGGGCCCAGGGTGCGGCTCGTGTCGCGCATGACCAGCCGCGCGCCGTAGGGCTCGGCGCCGTCGGCGAACAGGCCCACGGCCATCAGGGCGCCGGGCGCCTGGCGTCCGGCCAGGCCGAAGATCATCCGGTCCCGGCCGAAGCGGCTCTCCTGCGAGAGGCGCCAGCGGGCCTCGCGGGCCAAAGTGCGGTCGGCGCGCCAGGCGGCCTGGTCGCCGGGATAGGTCATGCGGATGATCCGCGCGTAGCCCTTGAAGGAGTCCTCGACGCGGCGGGCCGACTGGACCAGCTCGGGAGCGGCGCAGGACAGCTCGCCGGCGCGGACGCGGGCGCGCTGTTCCAGTGACCGGGCGGCTCGTTCGGAGAGGCCTTGCTTGAGGGCTGCGCCCCGGGCCTGGGCCGCGCCGGCGGCCAGGGCGGCGCTCGCCTCCGGGGCCAGCAGGCCGCAGCGTTGGTCCGCTGCATGCAGCACGGTCCGCTCGACGAAGAGATCGACGGCGCCGGCGTTCGCGGCGCTTGGCGCGGCCGCTAGGGCCGCTCCCATCAAACCCATCCATCGAGACGCCGGCCGCGCGGTTCTGCGCGTGTCCGTCATCCACCGACTTCCGTTTCTCGGCCTTTTCCCGGCCTTTGTCGGAAGCTGTACCGGGCGGGAGTTGAGTTTCGGTTAGCGCGCGGGGCATGGTCGCGGCCATGCTGCTCTCGACGGACATCTGGGTCGGCGCCCTCATCCGCCGCGCCGAAATCGGCGGGGCCTTCGCCGTGGTGGTGCGCAAGGGCGACCCGCGCGCGGGCGCGGTGCTGGTCAAGGTGCTGAACCGCTCGGACGGCACGGCCAGGCTCTATTCCGAAGCCACGCGCGGCGACGGCGAGCGGGTCTGGATGCAGCCCGCCGCCTCCGAGCAGGAGCCCGACCTCGACCGCTACATCGAGCGCGCCGCCCGCATCGATCCGGACATCTGGGTGGTGGAAATCGAGGACCGTGAGGGCCGCCACTTCCTGGTGGAGCCGGTGGAGCGGGCCTGAGGGAGCGGGCCTGAGGGAACGGGCCCGAGGAGCCGCGCGCTTTGCCCACGTGCCCAAGCTTTCCGACCTGCCCATCCCCCTCGACCTCGCGCCCATGGAGGCGAAGCTGGTCGATGAGGTCCCCCGTGAGCCCGGCTGGCGGTTCGAGCCCAAGTGGGACGGCTTCCGGTGCCTGGCCTTCCGGGCGGGCGGCGAGGTGGCGCTCCGGGCCAAGTCGGGCAAGCCGCTGGACCGCTTCTTCCCCGACGTGGTCGCGAGCCTGAAGGCCCTGCCGGTCGAGCGGTTCGCCGTGGACGGGGAACTGATCATAGAGGTGGACGGCCGCCCATCCTTCGAGGCCCTGCAGATGCGCCTGCATCCGGCCGAGAGCCGGGTGCGCAAGCTGGCGGCCGAGCAGCCGGCTGTCGTGGTGCTGTTCGACTGCCTGATGGATGCGAAGGGGCGCCCGCTGGTGGAGGCGCCGCTCGCCCGACGCCGCGCGGAGCTGGAGGCGCTGTTCGCCCGCTTCGGAGACGCGCCGGCCCTTCGGCTGTCGCCGGGGACCGAGGACCGCGTCCAGGCCTGCGCCTGGCTGGAGGCGGCGGGCTCGGCTCTGGACGGCGTCGTGGCCAAGCGCCTGGACGGGCCTTACGTCCCGGGCGAGCGGGCCATGCTGAAGATCAAGAAGATCCGCACCGCCGACTGCGTGGTGGGCGGCTTCCGCTACGCCCAGGGCAGGCGGCAGGTTGGGTCCCTCCTGCTGGGCCTCTACGGCGAGGACGGCCGGCTGCACCACGTGGGCTTCACCTCGACCATCTCCAACACCGAACGCCCCGCCTTGACGAAGCGCCTGGAGGCCCTGGAGGGCGAAGGCTTCTCCGGGAACGCGCCTGGCGGCCCCAGCCGGTGGAGCACCGAGCGCACCGGCGAGTGGGTCCCGCTTCGGCCCGAACTCGTGGTCGAGGTCCGCTACGATCAGGTGACCGGCGACCGCTTTCGCCACGGGACGAAGCTGGTCCGCTGGCGGCCCGACAAGGCCCCGCGCCAATGCACGTTCGAACAGATCAGGCCCTAGCCCATCAGGTCTGCGGCGCAGGCGGCGTCCGCTCCGTCCGCCACAGGGAATAGACGATCCCGCCGGCCAGGATCGCCGCCGTGATGGCGAGCGAGACCGGGGCCGGGAACTTCTCCCAGCCCGCCGCCTCGGCCACGAACACCTTGCCGCCGATGAAGACGAGCAGCAGCGCGAGCGCGTGCTTCAGATAGGCGAACCGCGCCGTCACCGCCGCCAGGGCGAAGTAGAGCGCCCGCAGGCCCAGGATGGCGAAGATGTTGGAGGTGTAGACGATGTAGGGGTCCGTGGTGATGGCGAAGATCGCCGGCACCGAGTCCACCGCGAAGACCACGTCGGCCAGCTCGATCATCACCAGGGCCAGGAACAGCGGCGTCGCGTGGAGCACGGCCCGCGACCCGTCCGGCGGCGTGCGCCGGACGAAGAAGCGCGAGCCCTCGAAATCGTGCGTCAGGCGCAGGTGTCCCGCCAGCCACCGGTAGATCGGGTTGTCCCTCGGATCGGAAGGCTCGTGGCGGGCGGTCAGCATCTTCAGCCCGGCGATCACCAGGAAGGCGGCGAAGACGAACAGGATCCATTCGAACTCGGCGACCAGGGCGGCGCCCACGCCGATCATGATCGCCCTGAGCAGGATGACGCCCAGGATGCCCCAGAACAGCACCCGGTGCTGGTAGGCGCGGGGCACGGCGAAGGCGGCGAAGATGGTCGCGATGACGAAGACGTTGTCCATCGCCAGGCTCTTCTCGACCAGGAAGCCGGTGACGTACTCCAGGCCGGCCTGCCGGCCGAGTTCGCTCCAGACCCAGATCCCGAAGCCCAGGCCCACGGCCATGTAGCCGGCCGAGAGCAGCAGGCTCTCCCGGACACCGATCTCCTTCTGCTTGCGGTGCAGGACGCCCAGGTCCAGGGCGAGCAGGACGATCACCACGCCCAGGAAGGCGGCCCACATCCACGCGGGCTTGCCCAACGCGGTCAGCGTCAGCCAGTCCATTCAGGTCTCCGGAAAAAGGGCCGGGGCGGCGGGACCGGAGCGCGATCCGCAAAGGTGGGGACCGGTTTTGCGATAAGATCGCGCTCAAGAAGCCGGCCGCCGCCCCGGAGTTTGGGCTTGGGGTCGGATCAGATGCGGACGGGGACGAGTCCGCTTTCGAGGTGGAAGAGCTCGTCCTTGAGGGCGAGCTTCCGACGCTTCAGCGCGCTGATCCGAAGGCCGTCCGGCTCCGGTCGACGAAGTTCGTCGCGGATCAGCCGTTCGACCTCGCGCTTGGCGTTGCGCAGGCGGTAGATGAGTACGTGTCGCATGCAGCCTCCTCTTCGAGAGGGGCGGCTCGACGCCTGGGTCGGGGAGGGGGGAGCAACCGGACCCTGGCATCGAGCACACCCGATGCGGTCCGACATCACGATCGCGTCCAGCGATCGCCAGAGGGGCCCGGCCCGCGCCTAGGATTTTGGCGAGGGCGGTCGGGGTTTCAAGACCCCGGCGCCGATTTTTCTGCAAACCCCGCGGCCCGCCGTTATAAGCGCCGCCCCATGAGCAACTCCCCCGCCGCCGAGGCTGCGCGCCGACGCACCTTCGCGATCATCTCCCACCCCGACGCCGGCAAGACCACGCTCACCGAGCACCTGCTGCTGTCGGGCGGCGCCATCCGGGCGGCCGGCGCGGTCCGCGCGCGGGGCGAGAACCGGCGGACGCGGTCGGACTGGATGAAGATCGAGCGCGAGCGGGGCATCTCCGTCTCGGCCTCGGTGATGACGTTCGACCACGCCGGCCTGATGTTCAACCTGCTGGACACCCCGGGCCACGAGGACTTCTCGGAAGACACCTACCGCACCCTGACGGCCGCCGACGCCGCGGTCATGGTGCTGGACGCCGCCAAGGGCATCGAGCCGCAGACGCTGAAGCTGTTCGAGGTCTGCCGCCTGCGCGACATTCCCATCGTCACCTTCATCAACAAGATGGACCGCGAGGCCCAGGACCCCTTCGAGCTGCTCGACGAGATCGCCTCGAAGCTCGCGCTCGATCCCGCGCCGCTCTACTGGCCCGCGGGCTCGGGCGGCCGCTTCAAGGGGATGGTGGACCTGGCCGGCCAGCGCTTCATCCCCTTCTCCAAGCCCAGCGAGCAGCAGGACGGCCATCCCGACCCCGTGCCCCTGGGCGGCAATTCGCTGGCCGCCTTCCTGGACGAGGCCGAGCGGGCCGAGGTGGAGGAAGGCGCCATGCTGGTGCAGGAGGCGTCCAAGCCTTTCGACCATCAGGCCTTCCTCGAGGGCCACATGACGCCGGTGATCTTCGGCTCGGCGCTCCGGCACTTCGGCGTCGACGAGCTCCTGGCGGCGATCGGCGCCTACGCCCCGCCGCCGAAGGCCGTCGCCGCCACCCGCAACGGCGCGCAGGCCGCGGTGGAGCCCGGCGACAAGGAGGTCTCGGGCTTCGTCTTCAAGGTCCAGGCGAACATGGACCCCAACCACCGGGACCGCATCGCCTTCCTGAAGCTGTGCTCGGGCCGCTTCCAGCGCGGCATGAAGCTGAAGGTGCAGAACACCGGCAAGCAGATCTCGGTGAACGCCCCGACCATGTTCTTCGCCTCGGACCGGGAGCTGGCCGAGGACGCCTTCGCCGGCGACGTGATCGGCATCCCCAACCACGGCGTGCTGCGGGTGGGCGACAGCCTCTCCGAGACCGGGACCCTGCGTTTCCAGGGCCTGCCGAACTTCGCCCCGGAAATCCTCCAGCGGGTGCGCGTGAAGGACCCGCTGAAGGCCAAGCACCTGAAGAAGGCGCTGGAGAGCCTCGCCGAGGAAGGCGTCACCCAGCTCTTCCGCCCGACGCTCGGCGCCGACTTCATCGTGGGCGCGGTGGGCCAGCTCCAGTTCGAGGTCATGGCCGACCGCCTGGCCAACGAGTACCAGCTCGAGGTCATCTTCGAGCCCAGCCCCTACGCCGAGGCCCGCTGGTTGGCGGGCGAGCGCGCCGACCTGGACGACTTCGCGGGCAAGCATCGCACCGCCATGGCCGTGGACATCGACGACCAGCCCGTCTTCCTCGCCAAGTCGGCCTGGGAGATCGGCTACGTCTCGGAACGCTTCCCGAAGGTGCGCTTCGAGCGGAGCAAGGAGCGCACCTGACCGCTTCAACGGCGCCGGTTTTGGCTGTGGACGGGCGCGGCCCGTTAACCATGCCGAAGAAGTTAAGGGATTGTAAACGCGGTCGGCTCCGGCTTTGCTGGTCCCGTTCAGGGTCCAGGCGGCCCGTCCCGCGGTGGGACGGCCCTGGCGTTGGAGCGGGGCCATGTTCGAGCTGGGACGCGAACTCAGGCGCTTGTTCGCGGCCGATCGTCCGAAGCCCCCCCAGGGCTTGGACCGGGAAGGCCTGACCCGCGGCGACGTCGCCCTCCTCGAACTGCTCGACCTGAAGCTGCTCGCCGACGAGGCCCGGTTCGCCGACGTGGCCGCCGGTCGGATCGGCGCCAAGGACAAGCCGCGCCGCCGGCTCGAAGCTGCGATGACCTGGCGCGAACTCGCCCGCCGCACCGGCGACGCCGTGGCGCTGCGCAAGGCGGCCGCCATCGCCGAGACCGCCGCCGCCGGCTTCGACGCCGAGCGGCGGGCGGAAGGCTGGGCCCGCGCCCGCTGCGAGCAGGGTTTCTGTGCGCTCCTGGGTTCGGAGCTCTTCGGCGAGCCGGGCCTCGACGCCGCCGCCGAGGCGGCCTTCCGCGACGCCCGCAAGGCTGTCCGGGGTGGGATCGCCCTGCCGCTCGCCGACGTGGGGCTCGCCCTCGTGGCCGCGCGCCGGCGGCTGGACAAGGACGGGGAGCCGGAGGCGCGCGCCCTGCTGCGGGCGTTCCAGGCGCCGATCATGGCGCTCGACGCGCTCGCCCGCCGGACCACCGAGGCCCGCGCGCTGGCCGCCGAGGCGCGCCTGATCCGCGCCGACCTGATGTGCGCCTGGGGCGCGCGGCTGAACGACGAAGACCTGCTGCGCGACGCCGTGGAGGAGGCCCGCCGCGCGGGCGAACGCCTGGATCCGGCCTACGAGCCGCTGACCTGGGCCCGCGCCGATGTGGTCCGGGGCCAGGCGCTTGGCCTGCTGGGCGAGACGACGGGAGATGTCCAGGCGATCACCGACGGCGCCGCCCGCCTGGCCGAGGCGCTGGATCACCTCACCCGCGACCACAGTCCCCTCGACTGGGCCCGCGCCCAGGTCTCCCTCGCCCAGACGCTGCAGAGCCTGGGCGAAGCGGCCTGCGACGAGCGCGCCTTCGAGCAGGCCGTGCGCTGCTACGACCGCGCCAACCTCGTCCTGAGGGACGCCCCGACGCTGCCGCTGCGCGGCGTGGCGGCCAGCGCCCGGGCCGTGTGCCTCGCCCGCTCGGCCGAGCTGACCGGCGACCTGGCGGTCCTCGACGCCGCCGAGGCCGCCATGAAGATGGAGCTCGCGGCTCTCTCGCCCGGGCGCGATCCGGTCGGCTGGGCCATCGCCCAGCTCCACCTCGCCCGCCTCTACGAATCCCGCATGGACCTCACCGGCAGGGACCGGGGCGAGCGCGCCGCCGCCGTGCTGGCGCTGGACTCGGCGCTCGACGTCTTCGGCGAGCATGGCCTGCGCGCGCTGAGCGTCCTGGCCTCCGACGCGCTGGTCCGCCTGGGCGGCCAGGGTCTGGCCTCACGCCTCGCCGGCTAGCTGCGGGGCTTTTCACCCTTCGGTTGCGGCGCCATGCTTCCGCTCCGGAGGATTGGGACCATGCTTCGTCAACTGCTGATCGCCACGGCCGCTCTGGCGGCGAGCGCCGCCCAGGCCGCGCCGACCTTCGTCGAGGCGCCCGACGTGGCCGAGGTCGCGGCGGCCTATCCCGCCAAGGCCCGGGCCGAGGGCGTGGGCGGCGCCGCCACGGTGAGCTGCACCGCCGGCGGGGAGGGCGTCCTCCTCCGCTGTCTCAAGTTGAGTGAGGAGCCGGGCGGCTACGGCTTCGGCGTCGCGGCGCTGAAGCTCGTGCGGGAGATGCGGGTGGCCGGCGCCACGCGCGGCGCCGAGGTGATCGTCCCCGTGCGGTTCGCGCCCGAGGTGCTGAGGCCCGGCTTCCGCGCCACGACCCCGCTGTGGGCGGCGACGCCGTCGGCGGCCGACTTCCAGGCCACCGTGCCGAAGCAGGAGGGCGGCCCCAACGACGTCCGGGTGACCCTGGTCTGCGACGTCCAGGCCGGCGGCGTGCTGTCGGGCTGCGTGGTGGACCGCGAGGAGCCGGCGGGCCAGGGCTTCGGCGCGGCCGTGCTCGCGCTGGCGCCGAAGTTCAAGGTCGAGCCCTGGAGCGCCGAGGGCCTGCCCGTCGTGGGCGGCAAGGTCCGCGTGCCGGTGCGCTACGACATGAAGCCGGTCGAGCAGGCCAACCGCTAGCTCGGGCCTACCGCCCCCGCCACCAGCGCAGGCCGGCGCGCTGGGCGGCCTCGAGCACGGCGTTCAGGGCCACACCCATGGCGCCCAGCACCACCAGGGCGGCGATCATCCGGGCGGTCTGCAGCTTGTTGCCGGCGTCGAGGATCTGCCAGGCGAGACCGCGGACGCCGCCCGAGCCGGCCCCGAACTCGGCCACCACCGCGCCGATCAGCGACAGGCCGGCGCCGACCTTGTGGCCTTCCAGCAGGAACGGGATCGCCGAGGGCAGGCGCAGGCGCGCGACTCGCTGCCAGCGGCTCGCGCCATAGAGCTCGAACAGGCGCTCCAGGTCCGGATCGGCGGCGCGCAGGCCCGCCGTCGCGCCCGAGAAGATCGGGAAGAACGCCACCACGACAGCCAGGGCCACCAGCGCGCGCTCGGGGTGGTCCAGCCCGGCCCAGATCAGCACCAGCGGGGCCAGCGCCACCACCGGGGTCACCTGCACCACCGAGGCCAGGGGCCGGATGGCGCGGTCCAGCAGGGGGCTCAACGCGGTCAGTATGGCCAACGCCTGGGCGATCAGGCTCGCGACGACCAGGGCGATCAGGGCCACCGACAGGGTCCGCCAGGCCGCGTCCCCCAGCACGGGCAGGTTCTGGGCCAGCGCGACCGCCACGGCGCTCGGCGGGGGCAGGAAGTAGACGGGCACGGCCAGCGCTCGGCAGGCGATCTCCCAGCCGGCCAGCAGCAGCAGCGTGAGCGCCAGCGGCGCCGCGATGTCGGCCAGCCGCCTCATGCGGCGATCCCCTCGGCGAGCGCGGCCGAGACCTCCTCAACGGTCCGCCGGAACCGCGCGTCCGTGCGGAAGCCCGGCGGCCGGGGCAGGGGCCCCTCCACCGGGAAGACCCCGGCGATCCGCCCGGGGCCGCGGCTCATCACCACGACCCGCCCAGCCATGTAGACCGCCTCCTCGACGTTGTGGGTCACGAAGACGATGGCCGGCTTCGTCGCCGCCCAGAGCGTCAGCACATCGTCGGCCAGGGCGCGGCGGGTGATCTCGTCCAGGGCCGCGAAGGGCTCGTCCAACAGCAGCAGCTTCGGGTTGGTCACCAGCGCCCGGGCGAGCGACACCCGCATGGCCATGCCGCCGGAGAGCTGCGCCGGCCGGGCCGTCTCGGCGCCCGCGAGGCCCACGCGGGCCAGCGCCTGGTCGGCGCGCCGCCGGGCGTCGGCCGCCGGGACGCCGGCGAGCTCCAGCGGCAGGGCGGCGTTGGCCCGGGCCGAGAGCCAGGGCGCGAGCGTCGGCGCCTGGAACACCACCGCCGTCTCGCCGCGGCCCGGGGTGCGGACCACCTCGCCGCGCGTCGGCGCCTCCAGCGCGGCCAGGAGCCTGAGCGCCGTCGACTTGCCGCAGCCGGACGGTCCCACCAGCGCCACGATCTCGCCCGCGCCCACCGAGAGGTCCACGGGACCCAGCGCCCGGCCCCGCGCGTAGTCGACCTCGACGTGGCGGAGCGCCGCGACGGTCACTTCGGGACGAACTGCAGGGTGTAGGCGCGCTTGGGGTCCAGGGTGGCCGGATAGACGCCCTGGGCCTTGGCCACGTCGGCGAAGGCGGCCCAGCGGGCGTCGGTCATGGCGCCCACGGCCAGGCCCTCGTCGCCCTCGACGATGCGGTAGGACTTCATCTTCTCGCGCGCCTGGTCGAGGACGTCCTGGGTCATCTCGGGATTGTCCTTGCGGATCAGGGCGTCGGCCGCGGCCGGGTCGCCGTAGAGGTAGTCGCGCCAGCCCTTGGCGCTGGCCTCGACGAAGGCCTGCACGGCGGCGGGGTTCTTGGCGATCAGGCTGTCGGGCGCCAGCACCATGGTCGCGTAGCCGGGGAAGCCCTCGTCGGCCAGCAGGAAGACCTTGGGCTTGAAGCCCGCCTGCTTCTCGATGGTGTAGGGCTCGGAGGTCACATAGCCCTGCTGGGCCGCGCGGGTGTCGGCGATGAACGGCGCTGGATTGAAGCCGTACTTGCGCACCTGGTCGTCGGTGAAGCCGTACTTGGCCTTGAGCCACACCCAGAAGGCCGAGACCGAGGCGTCGGACAGGAGGATCGGGTGGCCCTTCAGATCGGCGATGCGCTCGATCCCCTGGCCGGGGTGGGCGATCAGCACCTGCGGGTCCTTCTGCATGAAGGCGGCCACCGCCTTCACCGGCACGCCTTCCTGGGCGAGGTTCATGACGATGAAGCTGTTGGAGCCCATGCCCAGGTCCACCGCGCCCGACGCCAGCAGTTGCGGCACGTTCACGCCGGGGCCGCCCTGGACGATCTTCACGTCGAGGCCGCGCCGGGCGTACTCGCCCGAGGCCAGCGCCTGATAGAAGCCGCCGTGCTCGGCCTGGGCCCGCCAGTCGGTGGCGAAGCGGATGACCGTGGGCTGCCCGGCGGCGGGCGCGGCCGCTTCCTTCTGGCCCGGCGAGCAGGCCGCCAGCAGGGCGGCGATCGCGAAGACGACGGAACGCAAGGCTTTCATGGGGGCTCCCACCGACGCGGATGCGGCGGAAGTTAGGGCGCTGCGGTTGAGGTTGAAAGCCTCAGTTGCTCCCCTTCAGGGGGAGCTCCGGCGAAGCCGGTGAGGGGGTTGGCGGACCGGGCTTCGGGGGTTTCAACCCCCTCCGGCCCTTCGGGCCACCTCCCCCTTGAGGGGAGGATCACATAGCAAGAGGGCGGCGCTCCGGTTTCCCGGGGCGTCGCCCTCTCATCCAGATCCGTTGGGGGATCTGCGCCTCAAGGCCGGCGGGAAGTTCGGTTGCGGGTCGCCCCGCGGTTTTCCCTTCCCGTCGATGCCTCACCGGAGTCTTGGTTCCGGGTCGCCCCGGTTCCGAAGGTCCGCCGGACACCCCGCCCGCTTGGCCTTCCGGTTTCCCGGTCCGCCCGCGCCGCAGTTCCTCTCGGCGACTTGACGGTGCGCTCGAACCCGCTATGAGGCAAGCGCCCGAAATCGCCCCGATGTGGGCCAGGCGTCAAAACGCTGTGAACGGACTGTTCGCAACTGGTGGACGGCCGGGCGATCCCTCAGGAAGATCAACGACTTCGGGTTATCCACAGGAAAGCGCCGCGCGTCAGCGGCCGGCTTCCAGCGCCTCGCGCCGCTCCTCCAGGACGAGCCATTCCTCCTCCGCCGCGGCGAGCTGGGCCTGGGCCGCGTCCAGCGCCCGGGTGAAGCGGTCGAAGCCCGCGGGGTCCCGCGCATAGAGCCCGGGATCGGCCAGCGCCTTCTCCAGCGTGGCGATCTTGCCGGGCAGGTCGTGGATCAGGGCGTCCAGCTCGGCCAACCGGCGCTGTTCCTTGTAGGACAGCTTGGCCGGCGCCTGGGCGGGCCGGGCCGCCTGCGGGGCGGGGGCCTTGGCCGGCGCCGGCTTCTCCATCCGCCCGAAGAATCCCGGGTTCTGGCTCGTGAAGTCCTGCCAGCCGCCGGGCGTCTCGACGACACGGCCTGTCCCGTCCAGGCCGATGGTCGAGGTGGCCAGCCGGTCGATGAAGTCGCGGTCGTGGCTGACCAGGATCAGCGTGCCCTCGTAGTCGGCCAGGAGGTCCTCGAGCAGGTCCAGGGTGTCCATGTCGAGGTCGTTGGTGGGCTCGTCCAGCACCATGACGTTCGCGGGATCGGCCAGGGCGCGGGCCAGCAGCAGGCGGTTGCGTTCCCCGCCCGACAGGGTCCTGACCGGCTGGCGCAGCTGCATGTCGGTGAACAGAAAGTCCTTGGCGTAGGCGTTCACGTGCTTGGGGACGCCGCGCACCATCACCTGGTCGCCGCCCTGGGGGGTGAGCACGTCGCGGACGGTCATGTCCTCCTTCAGCGCGCCCCGAGCCTGGTCGATGTAGCGGACGGTGAGATTGGTCCCGAGCTTCACCTCGCCGGCGTCCGGGGCGATCTCGCCCAGCAGCAGCTTCACCAGCGTCGTCTTGCCCGCGCCGTTGGGTCCCACGACGGCGACCCGGTCGCCGCGCAGGATGCGGGTCGAGAAGCCCTTCAGGATCACCCGCTCGCCGAAGGCCTTGGAGAGCCCCTTGGCCTCGATCACCCGCTGGCCCGAGACGCCGGAACTGGCGAGCCCCATGTTCAGGGCGCCGCGCGCCTCCTTCAGCCGTTCCGACTTGGCCTCGCGCATGGCGATCAGCCGGCGCCGCCGGCCCTCGTTGCGCGCCCGCCGGGCCGTGACGCCCCGGGCCAACCAGTGCTGTTCGCGCTCGATGGCCTTGTCGAGCCGCCGCGCCTCCTCGGCCTCCTGGGCCTCGATCTTCTCGACCCAGCCGTCGAACTCGGCGAACCCCCGGTCCAGGCGGCGGACCTGCCGGTGCTCCAGCCAGAAGCAGCGCTGGGTCACCCGCTCCAGGAACGCCCGGTCGTGGCTGACGATCAGGGCGGCGGCCCGGCAGGCGCCGATCTCGGCCTCCAGGGTCTCGATGGCCAGGATGTCGAGGTGGTTGGTGGGCTCGTCCAGCAAGAGGACGTCGGGGTCCTCGGCGAAGGCCCGGGCCAGCGCCGCGCGCCGGGTCTCCCCGCCCGACAGGCCTTGCGCGGCCTTGGCGGGGTCGAGCCCGAAGGTCATCAACTCGGCCTCGGCCCGGTGGGCCGGCGCCCCGCCCGCCGTGGCGTAGTCCAGCAGGGTCGCGCCCGTGATCTCCGGCTCCTGGGGGACCATGGAGATCCGCACGCCGGGACTGATCACGCGCTCGCCCGCGTCGGCCTCGATCTGCCCGGCCAGGATGCGCAGCAGGGTGGACTTGCCCGCCCCGTTGCGTCCGACGAGGCAGGCGCGCACGCGCGGCTCCAGCCCCAGGTCCACCCCGTCGAACAGCATGCGCGGGCCGTCGGCCAGGCGGACGTCCTTCAGCGCGACGATGGGGGCGGGGGCTCTCATGGGCGGGGTGAGATAGAGCGTCTGAGGGCCTTCGGCAAAGGCCTTCTCCCGCTGGTCATCCCGGCCGGCCGCAAGGCCGATCCGGGACCAGGAGTCGGCTTGGGTCCCCCGGATCGCCCTGGCGGGCGACCGGAGGATGACGAGGGGGCGAGGCGAGTTTTCAGCTCGTCATCCCACGGTCAGCCGAAGGCTGATCCGGGGGACCCAAGCCGGGCCCTTCGCTTCGCTATGGCCGGGATGGACGGGAGGGGGGACGTCAAGTCGCGCTTGGGCTCGGGCCCCGTTGGGCCTAAATCCGCGCCATGTCGCGTGAACCGTTCTGGCGCCGAAAGACCCTCGAGCAGATGACCGTCGCCGAGTGGGAGAGCCTGTGCGACGGCTGCGGCCTGTGCTGCCTGGTGCGCTTCGAGGACGAGGAGACCGGCGAGGTCATCCCCACCCGCGTCCACTGCAAGCTGTTCGACGCCGACGTCTGCCGCTGCAAGGACTATCCGAACCGCAAGCAGTACGTGCCCGACTGCATCAAGCTCACGCCGCACAACATCGAGGCGCTGGAGTGGATGCCCAGGAGCTGCGCCTACCGCCGCCTGCACGAGGGCCGCGACCTGGCCGACTGGCACCCCCTGATCTCGGGCGATCCCGAGAGCGTGCACCGGGCCGGCATCTCGGTGCGCGGCCAGACCGTCAGCGAGGAAGCGCTGTCCGATCCCGAGGACGCCCTGGACTTCGCCGCCTGGGACCTCGTGATCGAACGCGGCGACGACTGACGGCTCAGGCCGGCGGCTGTCCGAAGCGGTTGGGGCCTGGGTCGCCCCGGACCACGCCGATGACCACGAGGAAGGCCATCGACAGGAGCATGGCCCCGAGCAGGGCCCCGGCCAGGCCCGGGTTGGCCTCGACGGCGGCGGGGCCGAGCTGCACGGCCCGGACGAGGGCGGCGGCGCCCAGGGCCATCGCCGGGACCTGCCACCAGCCGGAGCGGCCGAGGTCGTGCAGGCGGCGCGCCACAACGGCCCACTGGGCGATGTTGCCGGCGAGGCTGAACGGTATGCCGATGATCTGGCCGCCCGGGACCGCGCCCAGCAGCGAGAGCCCGAAGCTGAGGGCGATCAAGGCCAGCATCAGGCGCCAGAATTCGCGGCGTCCCGCGCGGCCGCGGAACGAGAACAGGGTCCTTAAGTCGAACTTGTCGGCCATACGCTGTCCCTAGCGCGACGGTAGCGGAAATGGGGTGTGGCAAAATTGCCACATTGAGCCTTGCGTGACGGCGCCGCGCGCCCAATCTAGAAGTCGCAATCGGCACATGGTTTTTCGTTGGAGTTGATCAAGCTTGGCGCGTGACCCCTACCAGGAACTGGGCGTCTCCCGGACGGCGACCGCGGATGAGATCCGCAAGGCTTTCCGCAAGCTGGCCAAGGCCAACCACCCCGACACCAATCCCGGGAACAAGGAGGCCGAGGAGCGCTTCAAGCGCGTCAGCGCGGCCTTCGACATCGTGGGCGACCCCGACAAGCGCAAGAAGTTCGACGCCGGCCAGATCGACGCCGACGGCCGGGAGACCTTCCGGGGCTTCGGCGGTGGCGCGGAGGGACCCTGGGGATCGTCGAACGGCGGCGGCTACGGCCGCCAGGGCGGCTTCCGCAGCGAGACCTTCGAGGGCGTCGACCTGGGCGACATCCTGGGCGAGATGTTCGGCGGCCGGGGCGGGCGCGGCGGTCCGGAAGGAGGGCGCGGCGGCGGCTTCGGCGGCTTCTCCCAGCGCGGCGCGGACGTGCGCGCCCGGCTCGAGATCGACCTCGTGGAAGCCATCCGCGGCGCCAAGCGCCGGATCGCGTTCTCGGACGGCCGCACCATCGACGTGACCATCCCCAAGGGCGCCCAGGACGGCCAGACGCTGCGCCTGCGCGGCCAGGGCTCGCCCGGCCGGTCCGGGCCCGGCGACGCCTTCATCGAACTGCACGTCCTGCCGCACGCGGTCTTCCGCCGGGAGGGCGACGCCCTGGTCATGGACCTGCCGGTGACGCTCTATGACGCGGTCCTGGGCGGCAAGGTCGAGGCGCCGACGCCCGACGGTCCCGTGACTCTCTCGATCCCCAAGGGGGCCAACACCGGCGCCAAGCTGCGGCTGAAGGGCAAGGGCCTGCCCGACGCCCAGGGTCACCGGGGCGACCTCTTCGCCCGCATCGTGGTCACCCTGCCCGAAAATCCGGATCCGGCGCTCGAGGCGCTGGCCGAAGACATGCGCAAGACGCGACCCTACGCGCCAAGACGCCGAACCTGATCTAAGATCAGTGTTCAGCCCTGGTTCAGTCCTGGGCGGATAGACAGGGCCGCATGAAACGCCTCTTCGCCATCGCCGTTCTCCTGGCCGGCGCCGCGGCTCCCGCCGTGACGCACGCGCAGGACTATGGTCGTCCGGTGTTCGGCGCCGGGCGGGGCGACCAGGACCAGGCCCGCGAGGGCGTGCGGTCCGGACGCCAGGCGCCGCTGTCGCGCGTTCTGGCCATGATCGGCGCCCGCTATCCCGGCCGTCATTTGAACACGACCATGGGCGATTCCGGCGGACGGCCCGCCTATCTCGTCCAGTGGCAGCTCGAGAACGGCCGGGTGGTGGTGTTCGTGGTGGACGCCGAGTCGGGACAGATCGTCGGCCGCCAAGGTGGTTGACCTGGGTGATTGACCGGGGCGTCTGAGGCGAGACGCGAAGAGAAGAGATCGAAAGGGACGCGACCTTGCGCATCCTGCTTGTGGAAGACGACCCGGACCTGTCGCGCCAGCTCAAGCTGGCGCTGACGGACGCCGGCTACGCGGTGGATCACGCCCCCGACGGCGAGGAGGCCCAGTTCCTGGGCGAGACCGAGCCCTATGACGCCATCATCCTGGACCTCGGCCTGCCCAAGGTGGACGGCGTCTCGGTGCTGGAGCGCTGGCGGCGCGAGAACATGACCACGCCCGTGCTGATCCTGACCGCGCGCGGCGCCTGGAGCGAGAAGGTCGCGGGCTTCGACGCCGGGGCCGACGACTACCTGACCAAGCCGTTCCACACCGAGGAGCTGCTGGCCCGCCTGCGCGCCCTGCTGCGCCGCTCGGCCGGCCACGCGACGCCCAGCCTGTCGTGCGGCGGCCTGCGCCTCGACCCCCGCGCGGCGCGCGCCAGCGTCAACGGCGAGCCGCTCCGGCTGACCTCGCTGGAATACCGCCTGCTGCACTACCTGATGATGCACCAGGGCCGGGTCATCAGCCGCACCGAGCTCGTGGAGCACCTCTACGACCAGGACTTCGACCGCGACTCGAACACCATCGAGGTCTTCATCGGCCGGGTGCGCAAGAAGATCGGTTCGGATCGGATCGAGACGGTCCGCGGCCTCGGCTACCGCCTGATCTGTCCCGACGACGAACTCGGGGCCGAGGCCGCCAAGGCGTGACCGGGCGTTGAAGCTCCCTGGGGCGCTTCCGGAGGCGCTGAGCAGGCCTTCGCTGACCCGGCGGCTGGTGCTGCTGGCCGTCGGCTGGAGCTTCGCGGCCCTGGTGATCGCCGCCGTGGTGCTGGCGCTGCTTTTCCAGCAGGCGGCGCTCAGGCGGTTCGACCAGAACCTCTCCGACCTCGTGGACAATCTGATCAGCGGCTCCACGGTGGAGAACGGCGAGGTGATCGCGCCGGCGCTCACCGACCAGCGCGCGCTCCGTCCCTTCTCGGGTCGGTACTGGGCCATCGCCGAGCCGACGCCGGACGGTCGGGTGCGGGTGATCCAGCCCTCCCGCTCGGTCTGGGATTCCGAACTGCGCACGCCGCCCGACCTCGTGAAGCGGCTGCAGTCCGATCCGCGCAAGCCGGTCGCCTACGACATCGCCGGGCCTTCGCCGGGCGAGCGGATTCGCGGCCTCGCCCGCTGGGCCCTGCTCTACGGCCGCGACCGGCCGGTGATCTTCATCTTCGCCGAGGACCGCGCGCCGATCGACCGCGACGTGCGCAACTTCATGGCCGCCACCGCGGCGGCCTTCGCCCTGCTCGGGGCGGGCCTGATCGGGGCGGTGGTGATCCAGGTCCGGGTCGGTCTGCGCCCGCTGTTCGGCCTGCGGCGAGAGGTGGCGGCCGTGCGCCGGGGCAAGGCCGAGCGCGTGGAGGGCGACTATCCCACCGAGCTGGAGCCCCTGGCCGAGGAGCTGAACGCGCTCCTCACCCACAACCAGGAAACCGTCGAGCGCCAGCGCACCCACGTGGGCAATCTGGCCCATGCGCTGAAGACCCCGATCAGCGTCATGATCACCGAGGCCTCCCAGCGGCCCGGTCCGCTGGCCGAGGTCGTCACCCGCCAGGCCGACGTCATGCGCCAGCAGGTGGACCACCACCTGCGCCGGGCCCGGGCGGCGGCCCGCACCCAGGGGCAGGGCGAGCGGACCAGCGTGGCCGAGGTGCTGGACGAGCTCGCCCGCACGCTCGAGCGCATCTTCCGCGACAAGCGCGTGGTCATCGACTGGGACGCCCCGGACGACCTCTATTTCCTCGGCGAGCGGCAGGACCTCCTGGAGATCGCCGGCAACGGCATGGAGAACGCCGGCAAGTGGTGCAAGGGCAAGGTCCGCGTCCGCGCCGCGCCGGACAGCGGCGAGACCTTCGTCCTGACCATCGAGGACGACGGGCCCGGCCTGCCGCCCGACCGGCGCGAGGAAGTCCTGCGCCGCGGCGCCCGGCTCGACGAGAACGCGCCCGGGTCGGGCCTTGGCCTCTCCATCGTGGACGAGCTGGCGCGCGCTTACCGGGGGTCGCTCAACCTGGGGGATTCCCCCATGGGCGGGCTTTCGCTCACGCTCCGCCTGCCGCGCGCCGACGCCTGACGATTTAAGCTTGGGAAAGCCTTAACCTGGGGTTGGGTAAGGTTGACGCTGCGGACCCATGTTCGCCCGGAGCTGGAAACCCCATGGCCGCGCTGTCGAAGCGCAAGATCGAGATCGTCAGGACGCTGGTGGAAGCCGCGCCCGACCGGGTCGTGGGCAGCCTCCAGATGGCGCTGGCCGAGACGGTCGACGATTCCGCCCTGGGCAGCGTGCGCCAGCTCGTCGAAGCGGAGGCGAGCGAGCGGCGCTTCCGCAATCTCGTCCTCCAGCCCGTCGTTCCCCTGTGCGTCGGCGATGGACGCGATCCGAAGGCGCTCCGTTTTCCCGCCCGGGCCCTGGCCTTGATCTGGCGCGGCCTGCGGGCCTCGGCCGCCGACGAGATCGAGGAGGCGCTCGAGGCCTTTCACGAGTTCAACCCTGAGGAAACCTCGGCCGAGGCGTTCGACCGCCTGGCGCGGATCGCCGCCTACGGCCTTCGCGCGCGCGCCTTCCCGGAATTCCTGGCGGCCGCCGAGCTCTGCGACGCCGCCCGCGCGGGCGGCGCCGAGCAGCTGGCCGCCTGCCTCGACCTGTCGCCGGTCGTGCGGCGCGCGACGCTCCGCATCCCGGAGTGGCTCGCCTCCTTCAACGAGGAAAGCTCGGCGGCCACCCGCCTCGCCTACAAGGACGCCGTCGCCATCGCCGAGGACGCGGGGCCCCGCTTCTTCGAGATGCTCGCCGCGCAAATGGCCCACCCGTGGATGGTCCTGCGGATCATCTCCGAGGTCATGTACAAGCCGAACGAACGCTATCTCGCCGACTCCGAGATGGCGGTCTTCGGCGAGCGTGTGATGGACGACATCGACGAGGCGCTGAAGGCCATCGCCAAGCTCGACATCGACGGCGGCCCCGAGGCCGGCCGGCTTGCGGGCAAGCGGGTCGAGCTCATCACCCTGCAGATCACCGAGCTCGAGACGTGCATCGACCTCTCGAAGGAGCACGGCTGGGGTCATCGCATCGCCAAGCAGAAGACCACGCTCGCCAGCGTGGTCGACGGCCGGTTGCGGGACACCGACAAGCACGTGGTCGCCGCCCTCCCGACCCAGCCGCCGTCGCTCCGCCGCATCCGGCGGCTGATGCCCCGGCTGACCCTGCCGCCGGATCCGGTTCAGGTGGCGCGCGCCACCGCCCTGCTCACCTTCGTCCAGGAGGTCCGCACCAGCGCCAACTACGGCGGCTTCGCCGCCACCCGGGCCAAGCTGCTGGAGAAGCTGGGCGACTACATCGACCATTACGTCGACGAGGCCATCGACCTCGTGAAGACCGGCGACGCCGAGGACGAGGGGGTCGCGCAGGCCTTCCTGGAGGTGGCCGCCGGCTTCATCCTGCTGATGCGCGGCGAGAAGGACGCCGACCTGGTCCGCCGCCGGGTCGCGGCCGCCTCCCAGCCCGATCTGCCTCTCGTCGAGGAAGCGTAGAAGAGACGCACTCGCGCCGGCTCGCGCTTTGAGCTAAACGCGCGGCCATGCTGACCTTCTGGGTCGCGGCGGGCGTGCTGACCGCCGTCGCGGCCGGCCTCATCCTGATCCGCGCCCGCGGCGCCGCGGCCCCCGAGGCGGCGGCCGACCCGGCCCCCGTCCTCTACCGCCGCCAGCTTGCCGAGATCGACGAACTGGCCGACCGCGGCCTGATCGGCCAGGCCGAGCGGAAGAGCGCTCACGCCGAGGCCGCGCGCCGCCTGCTGGCCGCCGCCGACGCTCCGACGACCGCCTGGGAGACCGAAGGCAGGGGCCGGGGCGCGGTGCTCCTGGCCGCCGTCGCCGCGCCGGCCCTGGGATTGGGTCTCTATCTGGCCCTCGGCGCGCCGGGCTATCCCGACCAGCCCTACGCGAAGCGTCTTGCCGAATGGCGGAGCTCACCGCTGGAAACCCTGTCGGCGCCCGAGATCGCCGCGGTCCTGCGGCAGGTGACCAAGGAGCGGCCGAACGACGCGGAGGGCATGCGCCTCCTGGCCCTGGCCGAGGGTGCGTCCGACAATCCCGCGGCCGCTGTGCGCGCGCTCCGCCGGGCCGTGGCGCTCGCGCCGGAACGGACCGACCTGCTCCGCCTGCTGGGCGAGGGCCTCGTCTATCAGGCGGGCGGCGAGGTGGAGGCCGAGGCTCAGGACGTCTTCCGCCAGGTGCTGACCCGCGAGCCCGGCGATCCGGCCGCCCGGTTCTATCTCGCCCAGGCCAAGGTGGCCGAGGGCCGCCAGGCCGAGGGCGCCGCCGAGCTCAAGGCCCTGCTGGCCGACCTGCCCGCCGACGACGAGCGCCGCCCGGCGCTGCTGGCCGCCATCGCCCGGGCCGAGGGCCGCGCGCCCGCGCCCGCCCAGGACGGCCAGATGGGCGTCATCCGCGGCATGGTCGAGGGCCTGGCCGCGAAGCTGGAGGCCAATCCCGACGACGCCGAAGGCTGGGTGCGGCTGGTCCGCTCCTATTCGGTGCTGGGCGAGACGGCCAAGCGCGACGCGGCCCTCAAGACGGCCAAGGCCCGCTACGCCGACCGGCCCGAGATCGTGAAGCAGTTGGAGGACGCCGCCCGCGCGGCGCCGATGCGATGAGCTGGTTGCCCAAGTCCCCCAAGGCGCGGCGACGCCTGACCCTGATCGCGGCCATCGCGCCGGTCCTGGCCCTGGCCGTCGGTCTCACCCTGTGGGGCCTCTCGGACTCCATCTCCTTCTTCTACACCCCGTCCCAGGCCGCCGAGGCCAAGCCGGCCCCCGGCCGCTCGATCCAGCTGGGCGGCCTGGTGGAGGCGGGCTCGGTGGTCAAGCACCCCGACGGCCGGGTCGAGTTCACCGTCGCCGACCAACTGGCCTCGGACCGCGTGGTCTTCCAGGGCGACCTGCCGGATCTGTTTCGCGAGGGGCAGGGCGTCGTGGCCATCGGCGCCTTCCGCAAGGACGGCGTGTTCGAGGCCAAGCGCGTGCTCGCCAAGCACGACGAACGCTACATGCCGCGCGAGGTCGAGAAGGCGCTCAAGGAACAGGGCGAGTGGTACGGCGACGGCCAGCGGCCCGAGCATAAGGGCCCGGCCCGATGATCGCGGAGATCGGCGCCTTCGCGCTGATGATGGCGCTGGCGCTCTCCGTCGTTCAGACGGCGCTGTCGGCCGCCGCCCGCATCCGCCGCTCCAGCGTGCTGGCCGGGGCGGGCGAGGGCGCGGCGCTGGGCGCGTTCCTGGGCGTGGCCGTGGCCTTCGCGGCCCTGATGCACGCCTTCGTCACCTCGGACTTCTCGGTGGCCAACGTGGCCGCGAACTCCCACTCCGAGAAGCCGCTGCTCTATCGGGTGGCCGGGACCTGGGGCAGCCACGAGGGCTCGATGCTGCTCTGGTGCCTGGCGCTGACCGGCTTCGGCGCAGCCGCCGCCGGCCTGGGTCGCGGGCTGCCGCGCGGCCTGCGGGCCGTCACCGTGGCGACCCAGGGGATGCTGGGCGTCGTCTTCCTGGCCTATACCGTCTTCGCCTCGAACCCGCTCGTGCGGCTGGCCCAGCCGCCGGTCGAGGGGCGTTCGCTCAACCCGCTGCTGCAGGACCCGGCGCTCGCCTTCCATCCGCCGGCGCTCTACGCGGGCTACGTCGGCATGTCGGTCGTCTTCTCGCTGGCCGTCGCCGCCCTGGTCGAGGGCCGCGTGGACGCCGCCTGGGCCCGCTGGGTCCGGCCGTGGGCGCTGGCCGCCTGGAGCGCCCTGACCCTCGGCATCACCCTGGGAGCCTTCTGGGCCTACTACGAGCTGGGCTGGGGCGGCTGGTGGTTCTGGGACCCGGTCGAGAACGCCAGCTTCATGCCCTGGCTGATCGCTACGGCCCTGCTGCATTCGGCGGTCGTGACGGAGAAGCGCGGGGCGCTGCCGGGGTGGACGGTGTTCCTGGCCCTGGCGGCCTTCACCTTCTCGATGCTGGGCGCCTTCCTGGTGCGTTCGGGCGTGCTGACATCGGTGCATGCCTTCGCCGTCGATCCGACCCGCGGCGTCCTGCTGCTCATCATCCTGGGCGTGACGGCGGGCCTGGGCTTCGCGCTCTTCGCCTGGCGTGCGCCCAGCCTCCAGCAGGGCGGCGTCTTCGCCCCCATCAGCCGCGAGAGCGCGCTGGTCCTCAACAACATCCTGCTGGCGGCGGCCACGGCCACCGTGCTGCTGGGCACGCTCTTCCCGCTGATCCGCGAGGCGGCCGACGGCGAGGCCATCTCGGTCGGCCCGCCCTACTTCAACCTCACCTTCACGCCGCTCATGGCCGCCCTTCTGATCCTGCTGCCGGCCGGGCCGCTGCTCGCCTGGAAGCGGGGCGATGCGCGCGGCGTCCTGCAGCGCCTGTGGGCCGCCGCCCTGATCGCCGTGGGCGCGGGCCTCGCCACCCTGGCGCTGGTCAGCCCGCACAAGGCGCTGGGGGCGGCCGGCGTCATGCTGGGCGTCTGGCTGATCGCCGGCGCGCTGGCCGAGATCCTGGAACGCGTCCGCGCCTTCCGCGTCCCGGCCGCCGAGAGCTGGCGCCGGCTGTGGGGCCTGCCGCGCGGCGCCTGGGGCATGACCCTGGCGCACCTGGGCCTGGGCGTGTTCGTGTTGGGGGCGGTCTTCGAGACCACCTGGAAGGTCGAGGCGGCCGAGGCCCTGCCGGTCGGCGGATCGCTGGACGTGGGCGCCTACCACGTGGCCCTGGACTCCATCCGGCCGGTCGAGGGCCCGAACTACGAAGCCGAGCGCGCCGGCGTCACGGTCACCCGCAAGGGCGAGGTCGTCTGCCGCGCCGAACCCGAGCGGCGGCTCTACACCGCGGGCGGCCAGACCACCTCCGAGGTCGGGCTGTGCTACCGCGGGTCCAGCCACATCTACCTCGTGCTCGGCGAACGCCGGGAGGGCGCGCAGGGGCCGATCTGGCTGGTGCGGGCCTACTGGAACCCGTGGGCCACCCTGATCTTCCTGGGACCCGTGATCATGGCCCTCGGCGGCCTGATCTCGCTCTCGGACCGGCGCCTGCGCCTCGGCGTCGGCAAGGCGGCGCGGGAGACCGAGGCATGAGGCTGCGCGGGCTCTTCGCCGCCCTCGCGGGCGTGCTCTTCATCGCGGCGGCTTCCGATCCAGCCGAACGCCTGCCCGATCCGGCCCAGGAGGCCCGGGCCCGCGAGATCTTCCAGGATGTCCGCTGCCTGGTCTGCCAGAACGAGTCGATCGACGACTCCGAGGCTGAGCTCGCCAAGGACCTGCGCCGCATCGTCCGCGAGCAGGTCGCCGCCGGGAAGTCGGACGCCGAGATCAAGCGCTTCCTGACCGACCGCTACGGTGAGTTCGTGCTGATGACGCCGGCGTTCAACGCGTGGAACATCGCGCTCTGGGTCGGGCCGTTCGTGGTCGTCGTGCTGGGGCTGATCCTGCTCGCGATCCGCCTGCGCGGCCGGGCCGTCGCGGAGACCGAGTTGTCGGTCGAAGAAGCCGAGCGCCTGAAGAAACTCTCGGATACTGAAACACCCTGACACGTTTGCGCCCCAGAAGGGTCGCGAAGAAGCGCGCAGGCTGTCCGAAACGTAACTTGAGGGTCATTGCACTTCCGTGCATCGGACCTAGGTTGTTCGGGCGCGTCGCAGGTCGCTGCGCGCACAGGGAAACTGAAGGCTTATGACTTCGAAGAAGACCGGTTACCTCCTGGGCGCCGTCGCCGGCGCCGGCGTGATGGCCGCCGCCGTGGCGGGGGCGGGGATGCGGATGCCCGAGGCGCGGGCCGAACTTCCGCCCGCAGGCCTCATCAAGGCCTCGACCGCGCCGATCTTCGCGCCGCCGCCCGGCGCGCCGATGTCCTTCGCCGACATCTTCGACCGGGTTTCGCCCGCGGTCGTCTCCATCAACGTCACCAGCCGGGTCGATCCCAGCCAGCTTCGCCAGCTTCCCGGGTTCCCGGGCTTCCCCTTCAACGTCATCCCGCGCCCGGACGGCCAGGATGACGAGGAAGGCGGCCAAGGGCAGGACGGCGGCGGCCGCACCGAGCGGGGCCAGCCGCGGCTGCCCACCCAGCAGTCGGCGGGTTCGGGCTTCTTCATCTCGGCCGACGGCTACATCGTCACCAACAACCACGTCGTCGAGAACGCCGAGAGCATCAAGGTCGTGCTCAAGGACGAGACCGAGCTCGACGCCACCGTTGTCGGCCGCGACGAGGCCACCGACCTCGCGGTCATCAAGGTCAAGGGCGGCAAGGGCCCCTTCCCGTTCGTCAACTTCGAGAATTCGGCCAAGCCCCGCGTCGGCGACTGGGTCATCACCGTCGGCAACCCGTTCGGCCTGGGCGGCACGGCGACGGCCGGCATCGTCTCGGCCTACGGCCGTGACATCGGCGAGACCTTCGTCGACTACATCCAGATCGACGCGCCCATCAACCGGGGCAACTCGGGCGGCCCCACCTTCGACATCTACGGCCGGGTCATCGGCGTGAACACGGCGATCTTCTCGCCGTCGGGCGGCTCGGTCGGCATCGGCTTCGCCATTCCCGCTGAGATCGCGGACGCGGTCACCAAGCAGCTCATCAACGGCGGCAAGATCGAGCGCGGCTACATCGGCGCGACGATCCAGAACTTCACCACCGAGATGGCCGAGGCCGCGGGCCTGGGCGACCAGAAGGGCGCCATCGTCGCCGATCTGACGCCGGGCGGCCCCTCGCAGCGCGCCGGGCTCCAGGTCGGCGACATCGTCGTCGCCGTGAACGGCCAGACCGTCCGCTCCTCGTCGGAACTCACGCGGCAGGTGGCCCGGGCGCGGGCCGGCGACGTCCTGCGCCTCGACGTGATCCGCGAGGGCCGCCGCCGCACCATCGACGTGCGCTCGGGCGTGCGTCCGTCCGAGCGTGAGCTGGCGGCGAACGACAACCAGGACGGCGGCCAGGCCCCCGGGGCTCCCGGCTCGTCGGCCGCGCCTCAGGCGCCGGTGCTCGGCCTCTCCCTCGCGCCGCTCGACGAGGCTGCGCGCAACCGCTTCAACCTGCCCGCTGAAGTGCGCGGCGCGCTGGTGCGCAGCGTCGACCAGTCCTCGGACGCCGGGACCAAGGGCCTGCGGGCCGGGGACGTCATCACCCGGGCCAACAACCGCGCCGTGACCGGTCCCGCCGATGTCGTGGCCGCCGTCGAGGCGGCCAAGAAGGAGGGCCGCGTCAGCGTGCTGGTGGGCGTGTTCCGCAACGGCCGGACCTCCTTCCTGCCGCTGAAGATTTCGGGGTAGCTTCTACGCCTGTGTGGGGGGCGGGAATCAGATGCGCATCCTGATCGTCGAAGACGACCTTGAAGCGGCCGAAGCCATGGCGCGGGGGCTGACCGAAGCCGGTCACGCCTGCGTCCAGGCGCCCGACGGCGAGGAGGGTCTGGTGGCCGCTCGCGCCGGGGAGTTCGACGTCATGGTCGTCGATCGCATGATGCCGCGGATGGACGGGGTGACTCTCGTCGAGACCCTGCGCCGGGAGGGCGACCGCACGCCGGTCCTGTTCCTCTCGGCCCTGGGCGAGGTGACCGACCGGGTGGACGGCCTGCAGGCCGGCGCCGACGACTACCTCGTGAAGCCCTACGCCTTCGCCGAGCTGATCGCCCGGATCGAGGCCCTGGCCCGGCGGCGCGACACCGGCTCGGTGCAGACCCTGCTGAAGGTGGGCGAGCTCGAGATGGACCTCATCGCCCGCACGGTCCACCGCCAAGGCAAGGAGATCGACCTCCAGCCCCGCGAGTTCCAGCTCCTTGAGTTCATGATGCGGCACGCCGGCCAGTCGGTGACGCGCACCATGCTGCTGGAGAAGGTCTGGCACTACCACTTCGACCCCCAGACCAACGTCATCGACGTCCACATCTCCCGGCTGCGGTCCAAGATCGACAAGGGCTTCGACCGCCCCATGCTGCAGACGGTCCGCGGCGCGGGCTATCGGCTCGACGCGTAGGCGAAGCGCGGCGTCATGCGCCTGCCGCGCATCTTCCGAACGACGCCGTTCCGGCTGACGCTGCTGTTCCTGGCGCTGTTCGCCAGCGCGGCCAGCGCCTTCCTGGCCTATATCTACGTCGCGACCGCCGGGGAGGCGACGCGCCGCACCGACCAGGAAATCCGGCGCGAGATGCGGTCCCTGACCGATGTCTATTACCGGGCGGGCGTGGACGCGGTGAACCAGTCGCTCATCGAACGGGCCGCCAGCGAGCGGCCGTTCCTCTACCTGCTGATGAACGGCAAGGAGGAGCGCATCTCGGGTTCGATCGAGGAAAGCCCGGTCGAGGAGTTCAACGGCGAGCCCACCTGGGCGACGTTCCAGGTCACCGACGTCGACGTCCAGGGGCGCGAGACCAAGCATCCGGCCCGGGGCCTGCAGCAGCGCCTGACGGGCGGCGAGATCCTGTTCGTCGGCGCCGACGTGGGGGCCGACGAGGCCTATGTGGGCAAGATCGTCAACGCGCTCTGGGGCGCGGTGGTGCTGGTGGTCATCCTGGGCCTGGCCGGCGGCATCCTGGTCAGCCGCAACGTCTCGCGCAGCATGGCCAGCCTCACCGACGTGGTGGACCGGGTGCGCAACGGCGAGCTGGGCGCCCGCGCCCATGTCCGCGGCGCCCGCGACGAATTCGACGAGTTGGCCCAGGGCGTGAACGACATGCTGGACAGGCTGGAGCGCTCGATGGCCGGCCACAAGCACGCCGGCGACGCCATCGCCCACGACCTGCGCTCGCCGCTCACCCGCCTGCGCGCCCGGCTGGAGGCGGCCTTCCTCGACGTGGAGGCCGGCAAGGGCGACCCGCGCCAGGCGCTGGCCCAGGCGCTGGAGGATACCGACGGCGTGCTCAAGACCTTCGGGGCGGTGCTGTCCATCGCCCGGCTCCAGGCCGCGGGCCAGGCGCCGGACCCCGTGGTCTTCGACCCGGCCGAGCTCGGCGCCGACATCGCCGAGCTCTACGAGCCGCTGTGCGAGGACAAGGACATCGATTTCGACGCCGAGTTCGCCAAGGACCTGACGGTGCGCGGCAACCGCGAGTTCCTGGCCCAGGCGCTGGCCAACATCCTGGACAACGCCGTGAAGTACACCCCGGCCGGCGGGGCCATCATGCTGCGGGTCCGCCGCCGCTCGTCGGGCGAGGTGGAGTTCTCGGTCACCGACACCGGTCCGGGCGTGCCCGAGACCGACCGCGAGCGGGTGATCCAGCGCTTCGTGCGCCTGGAGAACAGCCGCAACGAGCCCGGCGCGGGCCTGGGCCTCTCCCTCGTGGCCGCGGTCGCCGAAGCCCACGGCGGGCGCCTCGAGCTGGACGAGGGACCGGGCAAGGTGGGCGAGCACGGCCCAGGCCTGCGCGTGGCGCTGATCCTGCCGAGGGCCTAAAAGCCTCCGCATGAAGCTCGGCGAACAGCTCCGTCCCTGCGGCCCCGTCATCGATCCCAAGGCCGCCGAACGGGCGCGCGAGATCATCGCCGAGACCGTCTGGACGCCGCAGGTGGAGGCCGCCTGGCCGGCGCTGGCGCCCGTCTTCGGCGCCTCGACCTATCTGGCCAGCCTGGCGCGGCGCGATCCCGAGCGGCTGGCGGTCCTGCTGGCCTGCGATCCCGACGCCCGGCTCGCCGACATCCTGGCGCGCACCCAGGCCGTGGGCGGCCTTCCGCCCCCCGAGGCCGAGCGTCCCTTGCGCCTCCTGAAGCAGGAGCTGCACCTGCTGACCGCGCTGGCCGACCTGGGCGGGGTCTGGGGGCTCGACAAGGTGACCGGCGCGCTCACGCGCTTCGCCGACGCCTCGGTGGGCGCGGCCCTGCTCTCGGCGGCCCGGGGCGAGCTGGAGGCCGGCCGGCTGCTCCGCCTGGGCGAAGGAGAGGGCGGAGGCGACGAGGGGCCGGTCCCCGGCTGGTTCTGCGTCGCCATGGGCAAGCAGGGCGCGTTCGAGCTCAACTATTCCAGCGACATCGACGTCTCGGTCTTCTTCGACCCCGACCGGATGGCCGCGGTGCTGGCGCCCGACGTCGAGCCCCAGGCCTTCGCCGTGCGCCTGACCCACCGCGTCTCGGACCTGATGCAGGCCAAGACCGCCGACGGCTACGTCTTCCGCATGGACCTGCGGCTTAGGCCCGACCCCTCGTCAACCCCGCCGGCCGTGCCCGTGCCGGCCGCCCTCGAGTACTACGAGAGCGTCGGCCAGAACTGGGAGCGCGCCGCCTTCATCAAGGCGCGGCCCTGCGCCGGCGACAGGGCGGCGGCCCGCGCCTTCCTGGGCGAACTGATCCCCTACATCTGGCGCAAGAACCTCGACTTCGCCGCCATCGCCGACATCCACTCGATCAAGCGCCAGATCCACGCGCACAAGGTGGACGAGCGCGTCTCGGCCAAGGGGGTGGACCTGAAGCTGGGCCGGGGCGGCATCCGCGAGATCGAGTTCTACGTCCAGACCCAGCAGCTCATCCTGGGCGGCCGCCATCCCGAGCTGCGCAGCCCGCGCACCCTGGACGCCCTCCAGGCCCTGGCCGACGCCGGCCACGTGGCCAGGGAGACCGCCGCCGAGCTCGCCGCCGCCTACGACACCTTGCGGGCGGTCGAGCACCGCATCCAGATGCTGGCCGATGAGCAGACCCACCGGCTGCCCGAGAATGACGCCGAGCGGCGTCGCGTGGCCGCGCTCTCCGGCTACGACCGGCTGCAGAGCTTCGACGCCGCCGTCACCCGCATCCTGAAGGCCGTCAACGCCCGCTACGGCGAGCTGTTCGCCGAGGAGGAGCCGCTGTCGTCCCGCTTCGGCAGCCTGGTGTTCACAGGCGTGGACGACGACCCCGAGACGCTCGCCACCCTTCAGCGGATGGGCTTCTCGAACCCGGCCCGGGTCGCCCAGACGATCCGAAGCTGGCACCATGGCCACATCCCGGCCACCCGCACCGAGCGGGGGCGTGAGCTCTTCACGCGCCTTGCGCCGCGCCTGCTGGAGGCGGCCCAGGCCACCGGCGCGCCGGACCCCGCCTTCAACCGCTTCGGGGATTTCTTCGCGGGCCTGTCCACGGGGGTCCAGCTCCAGTCCCTGTTCCTGGCCCAGCCCAAGCTGTTCGAGCTGGTGGTGCAGGTGATGGCCTTCGCCCCGCGCCTGGCCTCGACGCTGGCCCGGCGCCCGGCGGCGATCGACGCCATGCTGGACCCGGTCTTCTTCCAGCCGATCGACGTGGCCGAGGACGGGGCCGTCATGTCCGAGGCCGTGGCGCGGGCCGGCGGCTTCGAGGCGGCCATGGACGTGGTGCGCCGGGTTCACCGCGAGCAGGCCTTCCGCGTCGGCGTCCAGGTGATGAGCGGCACGGCCACGGCCGAGACGGCGGGCAAGGCGTTCGCCGACCTCGCCGACCTGTGCATTCAGGCCCTGGCGCCGGCCGCCCTGGCCGAGGCCGAAAGGCTGGGCGGCGCCTTCGAGGGCGACGTGGCCGTCGTCGCGCTGGGCAAGTGCGGCTCGCGGGAGATGAGCGCGAGCTCCGACCTCGACCTGATGACACTCTACCGGTCAGCCGATCCGGCCGGCATGTCGGCGGTCAAGGGCTGGGACGCCTCGACGTTCTATGGCCGGTTCACCCAGCGGCTGATCGCCGCCCTCTCCAGCCCGACGGCGGAGGGCGCGCTGTACGAAGTCGACATGCAGCTGCGGCCTTCCGGCACCAAGGGACCGGTGGCCGTCTCGATGGCGGCGTTCCAGCCCTACTACGAGGGCGAGGCCGAGACCTGGGAGCTGCTGGCGCTCACCCGGGCCCGGGTAGTCTGGGCCACGTCCGAGGCCTTCGCCGCCGAGGCGGGGGCGGCTGTCGAGGCGGCGCTGCGGCGCCCGCGCGATGCCAAGCGCACCGCCGCCGACGTGCGCGAGATGCGCCAGCTCATGGAGCGCGAGCGCCCGCCCAAGGGCGACTGGGACCTCAAGCTCTCGCCCGGCGGCCTGGTCGATATCGAGTTCGCCGCCCAGTTCCTCCAGCTCGTCAACGCCGCCGACGGAGGGCCGCTGTCGCCCAATACAGCCCAGGCGCTGGAGGCGTTCAGGGTTTCGGGCCTGGCGCCGGAAGGGCCGCTGGAGGCGTTGTCCCGCGCCTGGCGGCTGCAGCAGGACCTGACCCAGCTGCTCAAGGTGGCGCTCGACGAGGACGCCGATCCCGCCCGCGAGCCCAAGGCCTTCCAGGCCCTGCTCGCCCGGGCCGGCGGGGCGCGCACGTTCAAGAGCCTGGTGAAGTCGCTGTCCGACGCCCAGGCCCAGGCCCGTGCGGCCTACGAGGCCATCGTCCGCGCCTGACGCTGGAAGGTCGTCGCCGGGCGTGCGGCGGGCTGGCTCTGGCGGACGGGCAGGGCGAAGCTCGCCGTCGTGCCCTGGCCCGGCGTGCTCTTCAGGTCCAGCAGCCCGCCGTGCATCTCCACGAAGGCCTTGGTGAGCGCCAGGCCCAGCCCTGAGCCCTGCTGGGTCTTGGAATGCTGGCTCTCGACCTGCTCGAAGGGGCGGGCCAGTCGCGCCAGGTCGTCCGGCGCGATGCCGATTCCGGTGTCCTGCACGCTGATCTTCACCCGCTCGCCCCGCGGGTCGTCCCGCAGTTCGGCGCGCACGGTGATCTTGCCGCCCCGGGGCGTGAACTTGATGGCGTTGGACAACAGGTTCAGCAGCACCTGCTTGATGGCCCGGTAGTCGGCCTCGACGTCCGGCAGCTCCACGAAATCGAGGACGAGCTGCAGGCCGGCGCTTTCGGCCCGATTGCGAACCAGGCGCAGCGCGTCCTCGGCGATCTCCTCGATGGAGCACGGGTCGAAGCGCATGTTCATCTTGCCCGCCTCGATCTTCGACATGTCCAGGATGTCGTTGATGAGCGCGAGCAGATGCTGGCCCGAGTTCAGGATGTCGCGGGCATAGTCCCGGTAGCGACCGTCGCCGAGCGGCCCGTACATCTCGGCCACCATGATCTCGGAGAATCCGTTGATGGCGTTCAGCGGCGTGCGCAGCTCGTGGCTCATGTTGGCCAGGAACTCGCTCTTGGCCTGGCTGGCGCCCTCGGCGCGGATCTTCTCGATCTCGTACTTGCGGGCGAGCTCCGAAAGCTGCTCCTGGCTGCGCTCCAGGTTGACGACCGCGCGGCGCAGCTCCTCCTCCTTCAGCCGCCGGGCCTCCTCCTGGGCCTTCAGGACGGTGATGTCGGCCGCCGTCACCACGAGGCCACCTTCGGCCGTCGGCCGCTCCGAGATCTGCACCCATCGGCCGTCCGACAGCTCGGCCTCGCGCACGCCAGGGCCGCCGCCCGGGAATTCCTGGCGAATGGCGGCGCGGGCGGCGCGGTCCACCTGCTCGCGGCCGACGCCGGTGGTCAGCAGGATGGGGTCCAGCCGGAAATAGTCGCGGAAGTTCCGGTTGCACATGAGGAGCCGGCCGTGGCGGTCCCACAGCACGAACGCTTCCGACACGCTCTCGATGGCGTCGCGCAGGCGGGTTTCGGCCTGCTGGGCGCGGGCCTGGGCCAGACGCTCCTCGGTGACGTCCAGGGCCACCCCGATGATCCGGGCGTAGCCGCCCTCTGGCGCCTCGCCGAAGCCGCGGCCCCGCGCGTCGATCCACACCGGCCGTCCGCCCGCCAGGCTGGGCACCCGGAACGAGACGTCGAAATCGCCGTAGATCGCCGCGGTCGCCAGGGCCTCGCGCAGGCCGTCGCGGTGGCCGGGAGAGACGCGGTCCAGCACGTCCTGGCCGTCCACGACGCCGCCGCGCCAGCCGAACAGCGCCGCCGTCACCTCGGACATGAAGATGCGGTCGGCCGCCAGGTCCCATTCCCAGATGCCGCAACGCGCGGCCTCCACGGCCATGCGGAAACGCTGTTCGGAGTCCGAATAGGCCGCATGGGCGCGCTCCACGCGGCGGGATTCGAACAGCAACAGGACGCCGAGCGCGAAGGCCACCGCGAGCGGGGTGGCGAGCCATATGAGCTGTTCTTCGGCGCTCTGCGGGCCCGCGCGCAGACGGGCGAGCGCGAAGGCGGTGTAGACCGCGAGCAGCAGCAGCGCCGAGAGGATGCCGATCCGGACGAAGCGCTGGGTCGGCGGACGCGCGGGCTCGAGCGGCGCGGCGCGGCCTCGCGGCCGCGCGCCTCCAGCCTTCCGCCCCCCGCCCTTGGCCAAGGCCCAAACTCCGTCGCCGACGCCGAGTCACCCCCGGCGCAAATCGGAGTCTAAGCGAATCGGCGTCGAAGCGTCACCCGCCCGTCAGTCGGCGAGCGCCCGGGTCACCAGCTCGTAGACGTTCTTCGACAGGCCCTCGGCCTTGGCGATCCGCTCGAGCTCGGCCTTCATCAGCGCGCCGAGCTCGGGCGCGTAGCGTCGCCAGCCGCCCAGGGGATCCACCAGCCTGGCCGCCGTCATGGGATTGAAGCCGTCGGTGGCCAGGATCTGGTCGGCCAGGAACCGGTAACCCGCCCCGCTCGGATCGTGGAACCGCGCGGGATTGAAGTTGGCGAAGGTCGAGACCAGCGCCCGCAGGCGGTTGGGGTTCTTGGCCTCGAAGGCGGGATGGGCGGTCAGGCCCAGCACGCGGCCCAGCGCGCCTTCCGAGGGATCGCGGGCCTGGACCGCGAACCACTTGTCGATGACCAGGGGCTCGGTCTTCCAGCGGGCGTAGAAGTCGGCCAGGGCCTCCTCGAACGCCTGGCCGCCGATCTGCATCAGGGCCGAGAGCCCGCCCATGGCGTCGGTCATGTTGCCGGCCGCCCGGTAGTGGCCCAGCGCCAGGTCCGCGACGTCATGGCGCGGATTGGCCGCCAGCAGCTCCAGGGCGGCGTTGCGCAGGGCCCGGCGGCCGGCGCCGGCCGCATCGGGTGAGAACTCGCCCAGGTCCTGCAGGCCGGTGTGCAGCCGCCGGAGTTCGGCGTCCAGGTGCAGGGCGAGCCGGACCCGCAGGGCGTCACGGGCCTCGTGGATGGCGGCCGGGTCGGCCGGGCTCATCTTCAGCGCCAGGTCCGGCTCGGACGGCAGGGCCAGCAGCAGCGCCTTGAAGGCGGGCTCGGCGGCCTGGTCGCTCAGCGCCCGGCCCACGGCCTCGGCGTAGCGCTCCTCGCCCACCTCGTTCGGCCGCCCGGCGGCGCGGGCGAGGATCAGGTCCGTCGCCAGTTCCTGGCCCGCCTCCCAGCGGTTGAACAGGTCGGGGTCGGACGCCAGGAGGACGTAGCGGTCCTTGGCCGGGGCGTCGGTCTTCAGCACCACCGGCGCCGAGAAGCCCCTCAGCGCGGAGACGACCGGCGTGCGGTCCACGCCCGACAGCGTGACCGTGGCTTGCGCCTGGTCCAGCACAATGACCGTCTCGTCCATGGCCTGGCCGTCGCGCTCGAAAGCCAGGGTGCGGCCCTCGTGATCCAGCAGGCCCAGGCGCACGGGGATCGGCAGCGGCGCCTTCTCGGCTTGGCCCGGCGTAGGCGGCGTCTCCTGCCTGAGCTCCAGCGCCAGCGTCCCGGCGGCCTCGTCGTAGCGGCTGGTCAGCGACACGCGAGGCGTGCCCGCCTGCTCGTACCAGGCGAAGAAGTCCGAGAGGTCGCGGTTCGAGGCGTCCTCGAAGCAGTTGATGAAGGCCTCGACCGTGGTGGCCTGGCCGTCCCAGCGCTCGAAGTAGAGATCCATGCCGGCCCGGAACGCGTCAGGCCCGATCAGGGTCTTCAGCATGCGGATGACCTCCGAGCCCTTCTCGTAGATCGTCGCGGTGTAGAAGTTGTCGATCTTCAGGTAGCTCGATGGCCGCACGGGATGGGCGAGCGGCCCCTGGTCCTCGGCGAACTGCCGGGCCCGCAGCGCCTTGACGTCCTTGATCCGCTGAACCGCCTCGCCGCGCATGTCGCCCGAGAAACTCTGGTCCCGGAAGACCGTCAGGCCCTCCTTCAGGCAGAGCTGGAACCAGTCGCGGCAGGTGATCCGGTCGCCGGTCCAGTTGTGGAAGTACTCGTGGGCCACGACGCTCTCGATGCGCTCGTAGTCGAGATCGGTGGCGGTCGCCGGGTCGGCCAGCAGCAGGGAGCTGTTGAAGATGTTCAGCCCCTTGTTCTCCATGGCTCCGAAGTTGAAGTCGCGCACCGCGACGATCATGAAGAGGTCGAGGTCGTATTCGCGGCCGAACGCCTGCTCGTCCCACTTCATCGAGCGCTTCAGGGCGTCCATGGCGTAGGCGGCGCGGGGCGCCATGCCGGTGTCGACGTAGATCTTCAGCTCGACGGTCCGGCCGCTCACGGTGACGAGCGTGTCCTCCAGGACGTCCAGCTCGCCCGCCACGAGGGCGAACAGGTAACAGGGCTTGGGGAAGGGATCGTTCCAGACGGCGTAGTGGCGGCCGCCTTCCAGCGCGCCCGCCTCCAGCAGATTGCCGTTCGACAGCAGGTGGCGGAACGTCTTGTCCGCCTCGATGCGGACGGTGAAGCGCGACAGCACGTCGGGCCGGTCGGGCCAGAAGGTGATCTTGCGGAAGCCCTCGGCCTCGCACTGGGTGCAGAAGCGGCCGCCGGACATGTAGAGACCTTCCAGCGCCTTGTTGTTCTCCGGATCGATCTCGACGTCGGTCTCCAGGGTGAAGGCGTCGGGCGCCCCCGGAATCGTCAGCCATTCGGCGTCGATCGTGTGCTCGGCCGCCGCGAGCGGACGCCCGTCGATGGCCACGGACAGGGGCTTCAGCCGCTCGCCGTTGAACCGGAGCGGCTCGGCGTGCTCGCCGTTGCGACGCACGGACAGGCGCGCCTTCACCCGGGTGGCGTTGGGCTTGAGGTCGAAGGTCAGATGGACCTCGTCGACGAGGAAGGCGGGCGGGCGGTAGTCGGCGAGCTTGATCGCCTGGGGCGTGTCGGTGCGCATGGGGGTCATCTAGGCCTTCAGGTCGGGCGGCGCCAAGGCGCGCATCCGGCTTCAGTCGCCGGCGCGGCGTCGGGGGCGGCGAGGGCAGGGGTGTTCGGACCAGGCGCCGTCCCGCTCGCGGATCAGGAGATAGCAGTCGATTCCGGAGGCGGCGGCCTCGGCGGCCAGGGCCTTCGCCCGATCGATGGCGTGGACCCGATAGGCGTAGGCGCCCACTTCGACGGCGTTCCGCTCAACGATCCATTTGTTGTCCCGCCACGCCACCAGAATCTGCATGACGGTCGGCTTGTCGACCAACATTTGAGCTGGCCAACCGGCGAGCGGCGGCCGTTGTTCCGGGTTGCTTTATTTCGGCCGGGGTCAGGAAGGCGACAGACGGGCGTCTGCGGCGCCCGCAAAACACCGTGGGCTGTTCGCCTTCGGGGATTTGCGCCTTTGCCTTCCTACCGGATCTATCGCGTCGGCCATGCCGGCCGCCTGTTGCTGGGCGAGGCCTTCCACGCCGAGAACGACGCCCTGGCGATCGAGACCGCGCGCGTGTTGCAGGACGCCGAGCGTCCCATGGAGCTGTGGGAGGGTGGACGGCTCGTCGGTCGCTTCTCGAGCCTGGGGCTGTTCACCGCAGGCGGCTCCGGCTGACGCGAGGTCATACTTTTCACCGCCGAACCCACGCGTATGCTTCCGGCCAGAGGAAGCCGAAGCCGGCGATAACCGGCGCGATGGGGCCGAGATGAATTTCGACTTTTCCGACGACCAGAAATTTTTGAAGTCCGAGGCGCGCAAGTTCCTCGACGCCAACGCCTCGGCCGCCAAGGTCCGCAAGGTCTTGGACGACGACGGCAAGGCCTATGACGAGGCGCTGTGGAAGGCCGTGGCCGAGCAGGGCTGGCTGGGCGCCGCCATCCCCGAGGAGCACGGCGGCCTGGGCCTGGGTCACCTGGAACTCTGCGTGATCGCCGAGGAATTGGGCCGCGCGGTGGCGCCGATCCCCTTCGCCTCCACGGTTTATTTCCTGGCCGAGGCGGTGATGCTGGCGGGCTCCGACGCCCAGAAGGCGGCCCTGCTGCCGAAGATCGCGGCGGGCGAGGTGATCGGCTGCCTGGCGACGTCCGAGGGCCCCGGCCCGGTGACGGCGGCTTCGGTCCAGGCGTCGGTCTCGGGCGGCAAGCTGTCGGGGACCAAGATCCCGGTGACCGACGGGGACATCGCCACCCACGCGGTGGTCCTGGCCAAGGAGGGCGGCAAGCCTGGCCTGTTCCTGGTCGACCTCTCGGCCGGCGTCACCCGCGAGGCCCTGAAGACCCTCGATCCCACCCGCGACGCGGCCAAGCTGACCTTCAAGGACGCCGCGGCCGAACGCCTGGGCGAGGCCGGCGAAGGCCTGGCGCTGCTGGAGCAGGTCATGGACCGCGCCGCGGTCCTGCTGGCCTTCGAGCAGTGCGGCGGGGCCGACAAGTGCCTGGAGATGGCCAAGGCCTACGCGCTCGAGCGCTACGCCTTCGGCCGGGTGATCGCTTCGTACCAGGCCATCAAGCACAAGCTGGCCGATATGTACGTGAAGAACGAGCTGGCCCGGTCCAACGCCTACTACGGGGCCTGGGCGCTCAACACCAACGCGCCCGAGCTGCCGATCGCGGCCAGCGCCGCGCGCATCGCCGCCTCCGAGGCGTTCTGGTTCGGCTCCAAGGAGAACATCCAGACGCACGGCGGCATCGGCTTCACCTGGGAGGTGGACGCCCACCTCTACTACCGGCGTTCGCGCCAGCTCTCCCTCGTGGCCGGCGCGCCGCGGGTCTGGAAAGAGCGGCTGGTCAGCCACCTTGAACGGCGCAACGCGGCCTGAGGATCTTCAGACATGGATTTCAACGACACGCCCGAAGAAGCCGCCTTCCGCGCCAAGGTCCAGGCCTGGCTGAAGGACAACGCGCCCAAGCGCGCCGCCACCGATGACCCCGAGGGCGGCGGCGACTCCCTGGCCGCCTCCAAGGCCTGGCAGGCCAAGAAGGCCGCCGCCGGCTTCGCCCAGATCACCTGGCCCAAGGAATGGGGCGGGCCGGGCGGCACGCCGATCCAGCAGGTCATCTTCAATCAGGAAGAGGCCAAGTATCCGACGCCGCCGAACGTCTTCCAGATCGGCCTGGGCATGTGCGTGCCCACGGTGATGACCTTCGCCGACGACGAGACCAAGAAGCGCTTCGTGGGCCCCGCCCTGCGCGGCGAGGAGATCTGGTGCCAGCTCTTTTCCGAGCCCTCGGGCGGCTCGGACGTGGCCGCCGCCCGCACCCGCGCCGTGCGGGTCGACGACGGCTCGGGCGACTGGATCATCGACGGCCAAAAGGTGTGGACGACAGGCGCCCAGTTCTCGGACTTCGGCATCGTGGTCACGCGGACGGACCCGGACGCGCCGAAGCACAAGGGCATGACCATGTTCTGGATCGACATGCACGATCCGGGCGTGGAGGTGCGGCCGATCCACCAGATGTCGGGCGGGTCGGGGTTCAACGAGGTGTTCTTCACTGGCGTGCGAGTGAAGGACAGCCAGCGGCTGGGCGCGGTCAACGACGGCTGGAAGGTGAGCCTCGTCACGCTGATGAACGAGCGCCTGGCGGTGGGCGGCCCCTCGGGCGCCGGCTGGGCCCAGTTCCTGGAGGCGGCCCGCGGCATCACCGGGATCGACGGCGCCCCGGCCATCAAGGACCAGGCCCTGCGCGAGAAGCTGGCCGACTGGTACGTCCAGACGGAGGGCCTGAAACACACCCGCAACCGGACGATCACCGCCCTGTCGCGCGGTCAGACGCCGGGCCCGGAAAGCTCGATCGGCAAGGTGGTCTCGGCGCTGCAGATGCAGGAACTGGCCAACAGCGCCATCGAGATGCTGGACCAGTACGGGATCATCAACGACCCGGACCTCGCCCCGCTGAAGGGCGCGTTCCACGGCTCGCTGATGTTCGCGCCGGGCCTGCGCATCGCCGGCGGCACGGACGAGATCCTGAAGAACATCATCGCCGAGCGCGTCCTCGGCCTGCCCGGCGACATCCGGGTGGACAAGGACGTGGCCTTCAAGGACCTGCCGACGGGGCGCTGAGCCCCTAGGCCGTGAGGGCCAGCACGGGCGTCTCGGCGCTCCGGCCCACAAGGTCCCCGTAGAGCCGCGTCAGGCTCTGGAAGGTGGCGTCCCAGCCGTGGCGGGTCACGGCCCGCAGCCGCGCGGCCGCGGAGATTTCCGAAAGGTCGCGGGCGAAGAGGGTCTCGATGGCGGCCGCCAGGCCGTCGGGATCGACGGTCTCCGCCCGCTGACCCACGGTCTCGTCGATCAGCTCCCCCACGCCGCCGGTCCGGGCGCCCACCACCGGCAGGCCGGCGGCCATGGCCTCGAGCACCACCAGGCCGAAGATCTCGTTCTCGTTGGCGTGCAGGCAGGCGTCGCAGGAGGCGATGATCCCGGCGAGCCTGTTCTGGTCGCGCTCGTAATCGAGACAGACGACGCTGCGCGAATAGGGAACGTCCTCGCCCGCGCCCACCAGCAGCAGCCGGTAGGGATCGCCCAGCTTCTCCACGGCGGCGACCATGGACTCGATATTCTTCTCCCGCGCCGGACGGCCGGCGAAGACCAGCAGGCGCGTCTCCCACGGCAGGCCCAGCCGCTTGAGCAGCCTGGCCCGGTCGCCCTTGGCGGGATCGAACACCTCGGTGTCGACGCCGAGCTGCTGGATGGTCACCCGCTCCACGCCGGCCTCGGCGAGGCGCGCGGCCATGTGCCGGGAAGGGGCGATGACGTGGTCGAAGCGCTGGAAGGCCTGGGCCCAGAAGTTGAACGTGGGCGCCTGGGCCCATTCGCCGAAGTGCAAGGCGGCCAGGGCCGCAGCGTCGGTGTGGCAGAAGCCCACCACAGGCACGCCCAGGGCCTCGCCGGCCTCCAGCGCCGCATGGCCCGGCACGAAGACGTCGCCCGCCTCGATGATGTCGGGCCGGAGCAGGGTCAGCACCGTCTCCCACTTCGCCAGGCTCGCCGGCATCCGGTAGCCGTTGCCGAACGGCAGGCGCGCGGCGGCGACGGTGACCAGGCCCGAGGCGTCGGCGGCGGTCCGCGCGCCGGGCACCACCAGGCTGTGGCGCAGATCGGGGCGGCGCTTCTCCAGCCAGGCGCGCTTGGCCAGCAGGTAGCGTTTCACCCCGCCCGACTTCGGCGCGTACATCATGGTCGTGTCGAGCAGGTGGAAGCCGGCCGGAAGCTCGGCGGCGCGCGCCGTGCGCCCAGCGATCACCGCCGGACGGATCTTGTCGGCGAGCCTGAGGGCGGCAGCTTCGGACACGCGGCCGGCCCTCCCTTTCCTGATGCTGTCGGACGCGGCGAGGAAGAGGGCGGCCGAACGTTCCCCGCCAGCCGGGCCGCCCGTCTTCAGGCGCCTAGTGGCGGTTGGGCTCGCTGATTTCTTCCAGAGCCTGGCCAGTGGTCTTGTCCTTCCCCTGCTGGGCGATGTCGCCCAGGGACACGATGCCGACCAGTCTGCGGTCGCGGTCCAGCACGGCGAGGCGACGGACCTGAAGCTCGGCCATCTTATCGGCCGCCGCCGTGATGTCATCGTCCTCGTAGCAACACTCGACCCCAGGCGTCATCACCTCGGACACCGGCGTGGCGAAACTGCGGCCCTCGCTGACGGCGCGCAGCACGATGTCGCGGTCGGTGACCATGCCCTGGATCCTGTCGCCGTCGCAGACCGGAATGGCGCCCGAGTCGGTGTCGCGCATCTTGCGGGCGACGTCCTGGATGGTGTCCTGGGGGCTGGCGCGCTCCACGTCGCGCGACATGATCTCGTTGATCCTCATGGGAAGGCTCCTGCGATGCGGGTGGGACCGGCGGAGAGCCGGCGCCCGCACTAACCCGCGGCGCGGGGCGAGGTTGCAGGAGCCTAGAACAGCGTCGTCGCCTGCCAGCCGGCCAGGGCGACGACCAGCACGCCGACCAGCCAGGTGAGCAGGCGCAGGGGCAGGACCTTGGTCATCCAGCCGGCGAGGGGCGCGGCCACCACGCCGCCGGCGATCAGTCCCCCCAAGGACCACAGCAGATCGCGCAGGCCGTCGGTCTCCCAGTGGCCGGTGAGCAGGCTTCCCAGGAAGGCGGCCGAGGTGGCGGCGGCCACGAAGACCTCGGCGGTGTTGGTGGTGCCGATGGCCTTGCGGGTGTCGGCGCCGGCCCCCATCAGCGAACTCGTCACCACCGGACCCCAGCCGCCGCCGCCGATGGCGTCGAAGAAGCCGCCGACGAGGCCGAGCGGCAGGGGCGACTTCCACGAGAACACCTTGGGCCGCTGCTGCCGCCAGGCGCGGTAGAGGATGACGAGCCCCATGAGGCCCAGCCAGGCCACCACGAACGGCTTCACCGCCTCGCCCGGCACCGAGGTGAGCACATAGGCGCCCAGCACCCCGCCCACGACGCCGCCGCCGGCCAGCAGGCCCAGCAGCTTCCAGTCCACGTTGCGGTAGAGGATGTGCGACAGGCCCGAGGCCGCCCCCGTGAACACCTTGGCCGCGTGCACGCTGGCCGAGGCGTTGGCCGGGGTCACGCCGAAGCTGAGCAGGACGGTGGTGGAGATCACCCCATAGGCCATGCCGAGCGCGCCATCGACGAGCTGGGCGGCGAAGCCGACGGCGGCGAAGAGCCAGAAATCAGGATCCATCGGGCCGCCAGCTAAGGCCTAGCTCGGGGCGCCGCCAACCAATTCCTCTGATCGCGGGCTCAGAAGAGGTGAGTCCGGGCGCGCCAGACATGAAGAAGGGGCCGGCGGCCTCGGCCGCGCGACCCCTCATCCGTCACCCTTCGGGCGACACCTTCTCCCGCAAGGGGGGAAGGGAAGGTCCTTAGTCCTTGGCGCGTTCCTGGTAGGAGCCGTCCTCGGTCAGCACGACGATCTTGGTGCCGACGGTGATGTACGGCGGGATCATGGTGCGCAGGCCGTTGGACAGCACCGCGGGCTTGTAGGACGACGAGGCCGTCTGGCCCTTCACCGAGGGTTCGGTGTCCACGACCTCGAAGGTGGCCAGGCGCGGCAGCTCGATGGCGATCGGCACGCCCTCGTGGGTCGAGAGCTTCACCGTGCAGCCGTCGGTCAGATAGTACTTGGCGTCCCCGATCATCTCGGGCGAGGCCGTGAGCTGCTCGTAGTTCTCGGGATTCATGAAGTGGTAGCCGTCGCCGTCCTCGTAGAGGAAGGTGTAGTCCCGGTCGTCCACCGTGGCCCGCTCGACGGTCTCGGTCGTGCGGTAGCGTTCCGACACCTTCACGCCGTCGGAGATGCGGCGCATGTCGAGCTGGGTGACCGGCGTGCCCTTGCCCGGGTGGATGTTCTGGGCGCTGAGCACGACGTAGAGCTTGCCTTCGAGATCGACGACATTGCCCTTGCGGAGGGAGCTGGCGGAAACCTTCAAGTTCGGTCCTCGAGGATGCTTTGCGAGTTCTTGGCGGGCTCGTATAGCGACTGTCGCCGAAATCGCCAGTCCCCCGAGCCGATGCCGCACCCCGAAGCCTCGCCCTGGTGGGCCCCGGACCGCCACGCCGACCGCCGGCCGTTCCTGCTGGGAAGGGGGGCGATCACGCGGGCCGTGCGGGCCTGGTTCGAGGGCCAGGGGTTCGCCGAGGTGGAGACCGCGGCCCTGCAGGTCTCGCCGGGGAACGAGGCCCACCTGCACGCCTTCGCCACCGAGGCGGTCGAGACGGACGGGGCGCGGCGGACGCTCTACCTGCACACCTCGCCCGAGTTCGCGTGCAAGAAGCTGCTGGCGGCCGGGGAGACCGCGATCTTCAGCCTGGGCAAGGTGTGGCGCAACCGCGAGCGGGGGCCGCTGCACCATCCCGAGTTCACGATGCTGGAGTGGTACCGGACCGGCGCGCCCTACGAGGTGCTGATGGAGGACTGCGCGGCGCTGATGCGGCTGGCGGCGCGGACGGCGGGCGCAGCCGAGTTCCGCTGGAACGGCGTTGTCTGCGACCCGATGGCCGAGCCCGATCGGGTGACGGTGGCTGAGGCCTTCGAGCGCCACGCGGGCATCGACCTCTTCGGCGACCTGGCCGCCCAGGCGCGGGCGATGGGCATCCGCGTGGCCGACGACGACGTGTGGGCCGACGTCTTCTCGCGGATCATCGTGGAAAAGGTCGAGCCGGCGCTGGGGCGGGGGCGGCCGACGATCCTGTGCGAATACCCGGTCTCGGAGGCGGCGCTGGCCCGGCCCAAGGCGGGCGACCCGCGGGTGGCCGAGCGCTTCGAGCTCTATGCCTGCGGGGTGGAGCTGGCCAACTGCTTCGGCGAGCTCACCGACCCGGCCGAGCAGCGCCGGCGGTTCGAGGCCGAGATGGCCGAGAAGAGCCGCGTGTACGGCGAGACCTATCCCATCGACGAGGAGCTGCTGGCGGCCCTGGCGCTCATGCCGCCGGCCAGCGGCGGGGCCCTGGGCTTCGACCGGCTGGCCATGCTCGCCACGGGCGCGACCCACATCGAACAGGTGCTCTGGGCGCCGGTTCCATAAGGTCCATGAACCGCCGCGCCGGCGGCGCCTTCGTCGGGAAACCACGGAAAACACAGAAGGCGCGCGGGGCGCGCCTGCACGGAAGAGGCCGAGCGGGATTCGGTGTTCTTCTGTGTTTTCCGTGGTTCCAGGAAGGGGTCTCGCCGCTTCGCGGCGGAGGGCGGGGCAGATCGCCTGCGTTGCAGTGGCGCGTTGGCCGGGCCATATGCGGCCCCGCATGACCCGTCCCCTCCGCACGCCTGACGACCTGGCCGCCGCGGGCCTCGCGCCGCCCGAGGCGCTGGAGGGGCTCGCGCGGGTGGCCGAGCGCTATGCCGTGGCGATCACGCCGGACATGGCCGGGCTGGCCGCCGAGTGCGAGGGCGTGGCGCGCCAGTTCGTGCCCTCGCCGGCCGAACTGGACGCCCGGCCCGAGGAAAGCGCCGACCCCATCGGCGACGAGGTCCGCTCGCCGGTCGAGGGGATCGTCCACCGCTATCCCGACCGGGTGCTGCTCAAGGCCAACCACGCCTGCGCCGTCTACTGCCGGTTCTGCTTCCGGCGCGAGATGGTGGGGCCGGACGGAGTGCGGCCGCTGTCGCCCGCCCAGCTCGACGCGGCCGTGGCCTACATCGCGGGCGATCCGGGAATCTGGGAGGTGATCGTCACCGGCGGCGACCCGCTGATCCTGTCGCCCCGGCGGCTGAGGGACATCGGCGCGCGGCTGGCCGCCATCCCCCACGTGAAGGTCGTCCGCTTCCACACCCGCGTGCCGGCGGTGGACCCGGCCCGGGTGACGCCCGAACTGGTCGAGGCGCTGAAGGCCTCGGGCAAGACGGTGTGGGTGGCCCTGCACGCCAACCGGGCGGAGGAGCTGACCCCCGCCGCCCGGGCCGCCTGCGCCCGGCTCGTGGACGCCGGGGTCCCCATGGTCGGCCAGACCGTGCTGCTGAAGGGCGTGAACGACGACCCGGCCGTGCTGGAGGCCCTGATGCGCAGCTTCGTCGAGGCCCGGATCAAGCCCTACTACCTGCACCAGGGCGACCTCGCGCCCGGCACCGGCCACTTCCGCACCACGCTGGAGGAGGGCCAGAGGCTGATGCGGGCGATTCGCGGGCGGCTTTCGGGCCTGGCCCAGCCCACCTACGTGCTCGACATCCCCGGCGGCCACGGCAAGGCGCCGGTGGGGCCGTCGTACGTGGCGGAGCGCGACGGGCGGACCCATGTCACCGATCCGCAAGGCGTTTCGCACGCCTATCCGCCGGAAGGGGACTGACGCCCGTCAATGCGGGGTTCAGGAATGGGGGCGCAAATCCGCGTCTCATGCGTTGCCCAAGGAGGCGACGGCCACGAGGAGAGTTTCGATGCGTTGGGGATGGATCGCGGTCCTGCCGGCCGCGGCCTTGGGGCTCGGCGCGGCGGCCCAGGAGCCGCCGGTGCTGCCGGTTCCCCCGCCGGCGGCGCAGGCGCCGGTCCTGAACATCGCCCCGCCCTCAGCCCAGAGCATCGTGCTGAGCCCCGCCCAGGCGGCGACCGCGCTGGAGGTCCTGCGGGGGGCCGACGCCCACGGCCTGCGGCCGAAGGACTACCTCCCCGCCGGGATCGGCGACGGCGCCGCCCTGAGCCCCGACCAGAGCGCCGCCCTGGTGCGCGGCCTGATCCGCTACGCCCATGACGTGAAGGTGAGCCGCCTGGCCCTGGGCGACTTCCCGCACATGTGGGCGGTCCGGCCGGCGCCCTACGACGCGACCGCCGACCTGGCTCGCGCCGTGGCCGAGGATCGGCTGGGTCCCTGGCTGGACGGGCTCGACCCGCCCTACGCCGGCTATCAGGCCCTGCTGCGCGGCCTGGCCCGCTACCGCGAGATCGCCGCGGCCGGCGGCTGGAAGACCATTCCGGCGGGCGAGACCATGAGCCTGGGCTCCACCGACCCGCGCGTGCCGGCCCTGCGCGCCCGCCTCGCCGCCGAGGACCCGCAGCTTTCCGCCAAGGGCCCGGCGACCTTCGACCAGGCCCTGGCCGACGCCGTCGTGCGCGCCCAGAAGCGCTATGGCCTCAAGCCGGACGGGGCGGTGGGGCCGGGCACGCTGGCCTTCCTGAACGTGCCCGTCGAGGCGCGCATCCGCCAGATTATCGCCAACCTGGAGCGCTGGCGCTGGCTGCCCCGGACCATGCCGTCCACCCGGGTGCAGGCGAACGCAGGCGCGGCCATCGTGACCCTGTTCCGCGACGACAAGCCGGTGCTGTCCATGAAGGCCGTCTCGGGCCGGCCGGGCGACGAGACCCCCATGCTGATCTCGGAGATCCACTCGGTGGTCATCAACCCGCCGTGGAACGTGCCGAGCTCGATCGCGACCAAGGAGCTGTGGCCCAAGCAGAAGCGCGATCCCGGCTACTTCGCCCGCAACGACTATGTGGTGATCCCCACCGAGGGCGGCGGCTCGCGCATCCAGCAGAAGCCGGGCCCCAAGGCCGCGTTGGGGCGGTTCAAGTTCGACTTCGACAACCCCTTCACCATCTACCTGCACGACACGCCCAGCCGGGGGACCTTCGACCTCTACGCCCGCCAGGCCAGCCACGGCTGCGTGCGGCTGGAGAAGGCCCAGCTCCTGGCCGAAGCGCTGCTGGCCGGGGATCCGAAGTGGGACAAGGCGGCCATCGAGGCCCAGCTCGCCGACGGCAAGACCCTGCGCGTCCCGCTCGCCGAGCATGTGCCGGTGTTCGTGCTCTACTGGACGGCCTTCGCGGGCGCGGACGGGCAGATGCACTTCCGCGCCGACCCCTATAAGTGGGATACGCTGCTCCTGGAGCGGACGGGCGAACTGGCGCCTGCAGCCTGAGAGGACTTGGGAAGACGATGAAGCGGACGGTGATCTGGCTGGCCCTGGCGTGCGCGGCGATCCTGGCGGTTCTGGCGCTGAGCCGCGGCGTGCGGTTCACCTCCGAGCCGGTGAAGGCGCCCGAGCAGGCGCCCGCCGCCGAGGAGGCCGCCCAATCCGCCGCCGCCAGGGCGCCCGAGCCCGTGGTGACCGCGCCGCCGGCGGTCACGCCCGAGGAGTTGCAGGTGCAGGAGGACGCCGCCGCCGTGGGCCTGACCACGGTCGAGCCCGCCGAGCCGGCGCCGGCCCAGCCCGCGCCCAAGGAAACCCCGAAGGATCAGCCGCCGACCTGAGCCCAGTCAGGCGGGCCTCAGGCCCCCCGCCACTGGCGGACGCGGCCGGTGTCCACGTGGACGAAGTTGGAGACGGGGTAGAAGCCCACGCCGCCGGCGCCCACGGCGAGCGCGGCCTTGTGCAGGTTGGCGAGCTCGACGCCCTGGATGCGCACGTCCACGGCCTTGCCCTGGGTGTGCTGGCTGTTGGAGGCCACGCCCTTGCTCTTGGCGTGGAGCATGGCGTTGGTCTTGGGCGAGCGGTAGCCCGAGATGATCTGGAAGGGCGTGCGGGTCTCCAGCTTGTCCGAGATCGCGTGCAGCGCGTCGAACAGGCCGGGATCCATGAAATGCTCCTCGCCGTTGCGCCAGTCGCGCAGCACGCGCTGGGCCTCGGCGAGCGCGTCCGGCAGGTAGCGGCCGTTCTCGAAATAGACCTCGTTGAAGGCGTCGCCCGTGTGCAGGTTCCTGAGCGCCGCGCGTCGGGGCGCGGTCACGGGAAGGGCGCTGGCCCAGGTGGGAACGGCGAAGGTGGAGAAGCCGAGCGCGCCCGCCGCGAAGGCAAGCGTGTCCCGACGTCGGACGAGGTTGGGCATACGAAAACGCCTCCAGGCCGGCGAAACGGTCCGGCCAAGATGGGGCAGTCGGGCTTTCGGTCAACCTAACAAGCGCCGCGGTGCGACGACTGGCCGCCCCCTGCGGCGTCCCCAGGCGCCGTCCTGGACGCCGCCCTAGGGACGGCGCTCGGCCAGGGGCGGGATTTCGCCGCGGCTGACGGCCAGGCCCAGCTTCAGGCTCTCCCCGATCATCTCGGCCCGGGCGATGAAGAGGTCGGCGGCCTCGGGGCGGCAGACCTCGCGGGCCGTCTCGCGCCAGATGCCGAGCCAGCGGGGAAAGTGCTCGGGCGCGATCCCGGGCAGACGGGCGTGGGCGGCCATGGGCGAGCCCTTGAAGCGGCCGGTCATCAGCACGACCGAGGACCAGAAGTCGCAGAGCTTGGCCAGGTGCTCGTCCCAGTCGGCGATGGCGCCGTTGAAGATCGGGCCCAGCACCTCGTCCTCGCGCACCCGGCCGTAGAAGGCGTGGACCTGGCGACGGATGACGTCCTCGGTGATCCCGACGGCCACGCCTGGGCCGATGCGGGGGCGCCTTTGGGGCTGAGGGGGATGCTCGAACGCGTTCATGGGCCCGACATAGCGAGCCGGGCGCCCGGGCCCAAGTCCGGGAGACTGCGTAGGGGCGTCACGCCGCGCCCTGATTCTGTGCTTCAAGGGACGTGATGGCGGATTTCGATTTCGACGCGGTGGTCGTGGGCGCAGGCGCCGTGGGGCTGGCGTGCGGCTACGCGCTCGCCCGGCGCGGGCTCGTGGTGGCGGTGCTGGAGCAGGACGCGGCCATCGGCCAGGGCGTCTCCTCGCGCAATTCCGAGGTGATCCACGGCGGGCTCTACTATCCCACCGGCTCGCTGAAGGCGCGGCTGTGCGTGACGGGGCGGCGGATGCTGTACGCCTTCTGCGACGCCCACCAGGTGGCCTACGACCGCTGCGGCAAGCTCGTGGTGGCGACGGGCGCGGACGAGGTCGGGCGGCTGGACGCCATCCTGGAGCAGGCGGGGGTGAACGATGTGGAGGGCATGGCCCGGCTGTCCCGCGCCGAGGCGTTGGCGCTGGAGCCGGAGCTCGCCTGCGACGCGGCGCTGATTTCACCTGAGAGCGGGGTGTTCGACAGTCACGGCTACATGCTGGCCCTGCAGGGCGAGATCGAGGCGCAGGGCGGGGCGGTGGTGCTCTCCACGCCGTTCGAGGGGGCGAGCCCGCTGGAGGGCGGCGGGTTCGAGGTCCGCGCGGGCGGGGCCGAGCCCACGACGCTGACCTGCCGGCTGCTGGTCACCGCGCCCGGCCTCTCGGCCCAGGACGTGGCCGCGCGCATCGAGGGCTTCCCGGCCGAGGCGATCCCCAAGGCCCATTTCGGCAAGGGCCGCTACTTCCGGCTCCAGGGCAGGGCGCCCTTCGCCCGGCTGATCTATCCGCCGCCGATCCACGGGGCGCTCGGCACCCACTACCGCCGCGACCTGGGCGGGCAGGCGGTGTTCGGGCCCGACCTCGTGTTCGTGGACGCCCCCGACTACACGGTCGAGCCCGAGGCGGCCGAGGGCTTCTACCGCTACATCCGCAAGTTCTGGCCAGGGCTGCCGGACGGGGCGCTTTCGCCCGACTACGCCGGGGTGCGGCCCAAGCTGCACGGCCCGGACGAGCCGCAGCCGGACTTCCGCATCGACGGGGTCGACGTGCATGGCCTTCCCGGGCTGGTCGCCCTGTTCGGCATCGAAAGCCCGGGGCTGACCTCGTCGCTGGCCATCGGCGAGGAAGCGGCGGCGCGCCTCGGCGAGTAGGCGAGGCCGCTGGCGCGGCGTCTCGGGGCTACTTCGGCGCCACCCGCAGCACGCGGCCCCTGGCGTTGTCGGTGGCCAGGTAGAGGGCGCCGTCGGGGCCGACGATCACGTCGCGGATGCGCTCGCCGAGGTCGCCGAACAGCCACTCCTCGCCCGTCACCCGGTCGCCGTCGAGGGTGAGGCGCGAGACGCGCTTCGAGCCCAGGCCGCCCACGAACAGGCTGCCCTTCCAGGCCGGGAACAGGTCGGCCTCGTAGAAGGCCATGCCCGACGGGGCGATCACCGGGTCCCAGTAGTAGAGGGGCTGCTCGGTCCCCGCCTTCCGGGTGATCCCGCCGGTGATCGGGCCGCCGGCGTACTCGATGCCGTAGGCCACGGTCGGCCAGCCATAGTCGCGGCCCTTGCGCACGATGTTGATCTCGTCGCCGCCGCGCGTGCCGTGCTCGACCTCCCAGAGCTCGCCGGTGCGCGGGTTGAGGGCGGCGGACTGGATGTTGCGGTGGCCGATGGAGAAGATCTCGGGCAGGGCGCCCTTGCGGCCCACGAAGGGATTGTCCTTCGGGACCGAGCCGTCGGGATTGATCCGCACCACCTTGCCCAGGGCGGCGTCGAGGTTCTGGGCCTGCATCCGTCCGCTGACCACCGAGCGCTCGCCCGTGGTGACGAAGAGGGTCCCGTCGCGGCCGAACACGAGGCGCGAGCCGTAGTGCTTGGTCGAATCCCAGGACGGCCGCTGGCGCCAGATCACCTGGGTCTCCTCCAGGCGCGGCTGGGCGCCGGCGACGAGGCGACCGCGGGCCACGGCGGTGTTGGTCTTCCCGTCCGCGTGGACCTCGGCGTAGCTCAGGTAGACGAGGCCGTTGGCGGCGAACTTCGGGTCGAGCGCCACGCCCAAGAGGCCCCCCTGGTCGCGGGGGTCGATCCCCTCGGGCAGGCCCGGAACCGGGTCCGACAGCTTGCCGTCCCTGAAGAGGCGCAGGCGGCCGGGCTTCTCGGTGATCAGCAGCGCCCCGTCGGGCAGGAAGGCCAGGCCCCAGGGCTTTTCCAGGCCGGTGACGTAGTCGGCGACCTGATAGGCGACGTTCGAGGTCACGCCGGGCGCGCGGGTCTGGCCGGCGAAGGCGGGCGCCTGGTCCGCGCCGTTCGGCGAGCGGGTCTCGGGCGAGGGCGCGGTTGTCTTCGGCTGGGCCTGGCCTTCCGCGCCGCCGCAGGCGGCGAGCAGGACGGCGGCGGCCGTGGCGATCAGCGGCGTCTTCATGTCGGATTCCCTCAAACCTCTATCCCGGCGACAGCGGCGAGCGCGGCCTTGGGTTCCGCGCCCTCCAGGTGGATCAACGCCCAGACGGCGAAGAAGAGCAGGGGCCAGCGTTGGCCCGCCCCCCCGTCACGCATCCTTACGGCCGCCGTCTCGCCCAGGATGCGGCGCACGGCCCCGACCTTCCCGATGCGGGCGGCGATGTCGGCCGCCCGGGGCGCGATCCAGGCGTCCACCGGCACGGTGAAGCCCTGCTTCTTCGCCCAGGGGCTGGCGGCCGGGCAGGCGCGCTCCAGCCATTGGCGCAGGAGCCACTTGCCGTAGCCGCCCCGCACCTTGGCGCGGTCGGGCAGGGTCCAGGCGAAGGCGGCCACCTCGGGGTCGAGGAACGGCGTGCGGCCCTCCAGCCCGTGGGCCATCAGGCAGCGGTCCAGCTTGAGCAGCAGGTCGTTCGGGAGCCAGGTGGCGATATCGGCCCACTGCGCCTGCTGCAGCGGGGTCAGGCCCGGCGGCGCCTTGGCCGCGCGGCGCCAGCTCTCCAGCGAGGCCGGATCGGCGCCCCGGGGCTCGGCGGGCCGGCCGCCCAGCCAGGCGGGCCTGAGCGCGCGGCGATAGCGCCCGTAGCCCCCGAACAGCTCGTCGCCGCCCTCGCCGGTCAGCACGACGGTCAGCGTCCCCCTGGCGGCCTCGGCCAGCTTGTAGGTGGGCAGGGTCGCGTAATCCGCCGTCGGATCGTCCAGCGCCCAGGCCACCTGCGGCAGGATGCGCCAGAAGTCCGCCTCGCCGAAGGTGGTCTCGCGCCAGTCGAGGTTCAGCGCCCGGGCCACCTGTTCAGCCTGGGCGCGCTCGTCGGCGGCCCCCGGAGCCTCGAAGCCGCAGGTGAAGGCGGTCACCGGCCGTTCGTTCAGCCGGGCCATCAGCGTGGCGATGGCGGCGGAATCGATCCCGCCCGACAGGAAGAGGCCGTAGGGCACGTCCGAACGCTGGTGGACGCGCACGCTGTCCTCCAGCACGGCGTCGAGGCGGGCGAGGAGGTCCCGCTCCTCCCCCGCGGGGCGGGGGAGGAGCGCCGGACGCCGCCGGCCGCTGACGATCCGGCCGTCGCGCACCTCCACGATCTCGCCGGGCGCGAGGCGGCGCAGGCCCTGGAAGGCGGTGCGTTCCCCCACGGTGTAGTTGAAGGCGAGCAGTTCGCGGGCGGCGGCCTCGTCGAGCTCGGCCCGCATCAGCCCGGCGGCGAAGAACGCCCGGGGCTCGGAGGCGAAGGCCAGGCCCCCCGCATGCTCCATGATGTAGAGCGGTTTGATGCCGAAGGGATCGCGCGCCAGCCAGGCCCGGCCGTCCGGTCCGACGAGGCAGAGCGCGTACATGCCCCGCAGGCGGTCGAAGGCGGCCTCGCCGTCCTGGGCGTAGAGGTGCAGCAGGGGCTCGAAGTCCGAGCCGGTGGCGAGCCGGTCGGCGAGCTGGAAGTCGCGGGCCAGCTCCAGGTAGTTGTAGATCTCGCCGTTGCCGACGACCGTCCCGCCGGCGGCGTGCAGCGGCTGCCAGCCGCCCTCCAGGTCGATGATCGAGAGCCGGGCGTGGGCGAGGGAGGCGACGCCCCCTCCACCGCTGCGCGGTCCCCCTCCCCCGCCATCGCGGGGGAGGAGCGGCAGGGCCTCCACCCGCAGGCCGTCGGGACCCCGATGGGCGAGCGCGCGGATCATCGGCTCGGCGGCGGGCGCCTCGCCGCCGAGCTGGCCGGCGATGCCGCACATCAGAGGGCTCCGTAGTCGGCGAACAGCGCCTTCCAGCGGGCGACGACGGCGGCCTCGGAGAAGTCGGTCTCCACGCGCGCCTGGCCGGCGGCGACGAGGCGGGCGCGCAGCATGGGTTCGGCCAGCAGCCGCGTGACGGCGGCGGCCAGGGCGTCCGGATCGTCGATGGGGACCAGCAGGCCGTCGTCGCCGGGCGTGATCAGCGCCGTCGGCCCCTGGCTCGCGGCGGCCACCACCGGCAGGCCGTGGGCCCAGGCCTGGATCACCACATTGCCCAGGGGCTCGTAGCGCGAGGGGAACACGCAGACGTCGGCCGTGCGGTAGAGGGCGTGGGCGTCGGTGCGCCAGCCGAGGAAGCGCACCCGGGGGGCGACGCCCAGGACCTCGGCCATGGCCTTCAGCCTGGCCTCCTCCGGCCCGGTCCCGGCGATCCACAGCACGGCGTCCGGGAGCTGGGTGAGCGCCTGGAGGCTCACGTCGTGGGCCTTGGCCTCGTGCAGCCGGCCCATGGAGAGCAGCAGGGGCGCGTCCTCGGGCGTGTCGAGGCTCGCCCGGTCCACGGGCGCGACCTCGGGCGCGGCGGCGGCGAAGTTGGGGATGCAGGTCACCCGGCCGGCGGGCCAGCCCTGGGCCACGATCCAGTCGGCGATGTCCTCGGTATTGGCCACCAGATGGTCGAAGCCCTTGTAGTACTTGAGGCTGTAGTAGCCGCCGAGGCGGCCGATCCGCGCCCACGGCCCTCGCGGCGTGTGGCGGGCGGCGCGGTTCATCCAGGCGACCGCCACCTTCGTCCCGTGCAGGGCGGCGAATCCCGCCGCCGCGGGCCTGGTCAGGATGTCGATGGGGCCGCCGAACGGCAGGGGGCGGACGGGCACGCCGGCCGCCTTCAGCCGCGCCTCGCGGCCCGGATGACGGCGGATGGCCGCGGCCTGGGCCACGCCCGCGCGGGCCAGCGCCTCCACGAGGTCGACGAAATAGGTCTCCGCGCCGCCGTCGCCAGAGGCGCCCAGGAGGTGGAGGACGCTCATCGCGGCCCGAACCTAGCCGGTGAAGCGCCTTCTCCCAAGCGCTTGAAGCGCGCGAAGCAAGCCCCTATAAGCCCCACCTCGCGCGAGCGACCGTGGCTGGGTAGCTCAGCTGGTTAGAGCGGTGGATTCATAACCCACAGGTCGGCGGTTCGAGCCCGCCCCCAGCTACCACGGTCTCCTCGGCGTTCTCCCGACAAGAGGGCGATCGCAGGACGATGACCGAAGCGCCGCGCCTGTCCATCGCCGAGATCCGGGCCGCCGACGCCGAGATGGAGGCCCGCGCGGCGCAGTGCGCCGATCGGTTGAAGGCCGGGACCCAGTCGCCCGGCGCCACCGCCGTCGCCGGCTACAACGGCCATCTCTTCATCGGCTTGGGTACGAATCGCTGGGAGAGCCACTACGAGGGCCGTGTGGACATCGACGCGACGTGGTTCGAGGCCTGGGCCACCCTGCTCGAGGGGCGGCAGGCCGAGGCCCGGCGACGCGGCGTGCAGCTCTGGAACCTGGTCGTTCCCGAGAAGCAGGTGGTGTTGCCCGAGCAGCGATGGGCCGAGCCGCCGTCTCCCGATCGGCGGCCCTTCCAGCAGCTCCTGGACCGTGTCGCGCCGGATCATCGGATGCACTACGCCCGCGACGCGCTGGCGGCGGCCAAGCCGCTGGGGCCCGTCTATCACGTGCGCAACTCGCACTGGTGCGCGGCGGGCTGCCTGGCGGTCACGGCCGACCTCACGCGGCTGGCCGGCGGCGCCGTGGACATCGAGGCCCAGAGGTTCGCCTACCAACGCGGCCCCACTCCGCACGACCTGCCGCCGCATTTCCTGGAGGAGCCGCGAGAGGTGGAGCACGGGTACCTTGTTCCGAACGGCCCCTACCTCTTCCATCACCAGACGCTGCCCGAGACGGGCCGGCACCAGGGGAGCCGGTTCTGCATCCAGAATCCCGACGCGCCCGATGCCCGGCGCGTGGCGATCTTCGGCGACAGCTTCAGCTACCACGCCGGCCTGGCCGCGGCGCTGTCGGCCCTGTTCGTCGAGGTGGCGTTCCTCTGGTCCAAGAGCGTCATCTGGGAGTTCGCCGACGCCCAGCGCGCCGACCTGGTGATCTGGGAAAGCGCCGAGCGCTTCATGGTGACGCTCCCCAAGGCGTGACCGCGGCGCTCTTTGCGACCAACGCGCCCTGGCCTGCGACGAAGACGTCTCCTGGCGCGATAATGAATGTTACGGTGCCGCCCGGAACCCGAAGGGGGGTCAGAGGGTCAGTCTTGTCCGGCCGGGGCGGGGGCGCGCCGACCGAGGGCGGTTTCACGGGGCGCGTTCCTAGTTGCGTGTGCTGATCGTTGACGACGAGCCGCTGGCCGCCGACTGGCTGGCGCGTTGCCTGGCGGGCTGGCCGGACGTGGAGCTGGTCGGGACGGCCCCGGACGCCCGGGCGGCGCGGGCGCTGATCGCCGAGCGTGGGCCCGACCTCGTGTTCCTGGACATCCAGATGCCCGGGGAGAGCGGCATGGCCCTGGCGCGATCCATGGCCGAGACGGCCGGGCCGGAGATCGTCTTCGTCACCGCCTTCGCCGAGCACGCCGCCGAGGCCTTCGAGATCGAGGCCGTCGACTACCTGCTGAAGCCCGTCCAACCCGACCGCCTGGCCGAGGCCGTGCGCCGCGCCCGGCGCCGGCGCGAGCGCCGGCCCCGGGACAGCGAGGAGGTGCGGGCGCAGGCCGCGGAGGCTCCGCCCACGGACGGCTACGACGAGGAGCTGTGGATCCGCCGCCGCGACGGCTTCGTGCGGGTGCGCGTTTCCCAGATCCTGCGGATCGAAGCGGCCCGCGACTACGCGCTCATCCACACCGGCGCCAAGACCTACATCCAGCGGACCACCATGACAGAACTCGCCGGGCGGCTGGACCCGGCCGAGCTGATGCGGGTGCACCGGTCGGCCTTCGTGCGGCTGTCGACCGTGGCCCGGGTGGAGCGGGGCGGACGCAACCTCATGCGCCTGCACACCGAGGACGGGGCCGCGGTCGAGGTGGGCGTCAGCTACGCCAGGAAGGTCGCCGAAGCGCTGGGGCTGGATCGGCCCGGCTGAGCCGGCCGCCGGCCGCAGACTTGTCGCACTTCGTCGCAAACCCCCAGCGCGCCTCCAGCGCCCTGACCAGTGTGACGCCCGTGTGACGCCGAAGGGCGTCGCTTGGGGGATTCGCGAACGCGCGGCCAGGCAGGCCGCCCCTTCGCAACACTGGAGAGAGATGACGTGAAGACTTCGACCATGCGCGGTCGGCTTCTGGCGACGAGCCTGTTCGCCGGCGCCGCGGCCCTCGGCCTCGCCGTTCCCGTCCTGGCGCCCGGCGTGGCCCTGGCCCAGGACTACACCTCGGGCAACCTGGCCGGCCGGGTGGAGACCGCCGACGGCGCCCCGGTGGCGGGGGCCCAGGTGACGGTGCGTTCGAGCCAGGGCGCGGTGCGCCAGGCCACGACCGACGCGGCCGGCCGGTACCAGATCAACGCCCTGCCGGTCGGGGTCTACACGGCCGAGGTGACCGCGCCGGGCCACACCTCGCTCGCCAACCAGCGCGTCAGCGTCGCCCCCGGCGGCTCGTCCTTCACCTTCACCCTGTCGGGCGGCACGGTCGAGGAGCTGGTGGTCACCGGCGCCCGGCGCACCCAGGACTTCGCCCGCACCGACGTGGGCCAGGTGATCGACGTGCAGGAGGTCGCCTCGCAGATCCCGGTGGGCCGTTCGATCGCCAACGTGGCCCTGCTGACGCCCGGCGTCTCGCGGCCCGACGCGACCATCGCGGCCAGCTCGCGCCGCAACCAGTCGACGCTGGTCGTCGGCGGCACCTCGGCGGCCGAGAGCGTCTATTACATCAACGGCCTGAACGTCACGGACCTGCGCAACCTGCTGGGCTACGCGGACCTGCCGTTCGACGCGATCCAGTCGATCGACGTGAAGACCGGCGGCTACCAGGCCGAGTTCGGCCGGGCCACCGGCGGCGTGGTCAACATCGTCACCCGCTCGGGCTCGAACGAATGGCACGGCGGGGCCACCGTCACCTATTCGCCGAAGACCTGGCGGGCGAAATCCCCCAACGCGTTCAGCGCCGGCGGCGTCGGCGTCTCGGGGGCCAACGTCTACAACGACGCCGCCAGCCTGGAGACCCTGGACACCTCGGTCTACCTGAGCGGCCCGATCCTGAAGGACCGGTTGTTCTTCTTCGGCCTCTACAACGCCCGCAAGACCGAGGAGTATCTCGCCGTGGCCTCCCTTGGGACCACCGGCGAGAACCAGTACCGCGGCACCCAGAACCACACCAAGAGCGACAGCCCCCGCTGGCTGGCCAAGTTCGACCTGAACATCACCGACCGCCAGCGCCTGGAGGCCACGCTGTTCTCGGACGAGTCCGAGACGGACCAGCGCTTCTTCGACTTCGACGCCCGCCGGGGGATCACCGGCGAGGGCCTCGGCTACGTGGAGAAGGCGGGCGGCTTCAACCAGATCTACAAGTACACCGGCGCGTTCACCGACTGGTTCACGCTCTCGGCGCTCTACGGCGAGACCGTGTCGGACCAGCAGGACGAGGGCGACCTGGTGGACACCCCGCGCGTCCGCGACCGGCGCACCAGCACGACCGTCTTCCTGACGCCCGCCAACGTGGCCGCCTCCCTGCAGCCGGTGGGCGAGGACGTGCGTAAGACCTATCGCGTGGACGCCGACTTCTACGCGGACTTCTTCGGTCGCCACCACGTCCGGATGGGCTACGACCGCGAGGACCTGAAGTCCACGGACACGCACCTCTACAACGGCGGCTTCGCCATGGACGTCCTCTTCCGGACCCCGCCCGGAACGACGCTGCCGCCGCAGGCCTACGCCCAGACCACCTTCTTCGGCTCGGGCGGGGAGTACGACGCCAGCCAGACGGCGGCCTACGTCCAGGACTCGTGGGACATCACCGACACCCTGACCGTCCAGGCCGGCCTGCGGCTCGACCAGTACAACTACAAGAACCGCGACGGCGAGAGCTACATCAAGCTCGACGACCAGATCGCGCCGCGCCTGGGCTTCACCTGGGACCCGCGGGGCGAGGGGCGTGACAAGCTGTACGGCTCGTTCGGCCGCTACTACCTGCCGATCGCCACCAACACCTCGATCCGGGCGGTGTCGGGCGAGGACTTCCACGTCGAGTACCGTGCGGTCACGGTCAATCCGGACGGCTCCCTGCGCCGCGACGCCAACGGCGTGCCGGTGCTGGGCGACCGCGTGCGGCCCGACGCCATCTTCGCGCGTCCCATCGCGCCGGATCCGCGCGAGATCGTCAACGCCGAGATCGACCCGATGTTCGAGGAGGAGTTCATCCTCGGCTACGAGCACGAATTCGCCGGCGGCCCGCTCGACGGCTGGCGCGGGGGCGTCCGCTGGGTTCACCGCGACCTGAAGTCGACCATCGAGGACACCGACATTGGTCACGGCGGGGCCGTGGACCGCTACTGCGCCCGCACCCATGCGGCCGGCTGCGCGCCGAACGCCGACGGCACCGCGAACGACCGGTTCAGCGGCCACTACATCCTGACCAACCCCGGCAAGCCCATCCGCGTGATGCTCGACCTGGCGGGCGGCCCCGGCGGGGCGAACCTCCAGGAGGTGATCTTCACCGAGGAGGACCTGCGCCTCGAGAAGGTCAAGCGGAAGTACGACGCTCTCGAATTCACCTTCGAGCGTCCCTTCGACGGCCGCTGGGCGCTGCAGGGCTCGTACGTCTGGGCCAAGTCCAAGGGCAACTACGAGGGCGCCGTGAAGTCGGACATCGGCCAGACGGACACCTCGCTGACCCAGGACTTCGACGCCTACTTCCTCTCGGAAGGCGGCTACGGCTACCTGCCGAACGACCACCGGCACACGTTCAAGCTCTACGGCTTCGTGCAGGCGACCGAGCGGCTGCGGGTCGGCGCCAACTTCTACGCCCAGTCCGGCCGGCCCTACAGCTGCATCGGCTACCATCCGGACGACCCGACCCCGGGCAACACGCCGGGGGCCTGGTACTGCGTGAAGGACGGCGTCCCGACGCCCACGCCGCGCGGCTCGGGCGGCCGCACGGACTGGGTGACCAACACCGACCTGAACGTCAGCTGGGACGTGGTTCCGCAGCGCGACGGCCTGGGCGCCGTCACCGCCGCCCTCGACGTGTTCAACGTCTTCAACGAACGCGCCGTGACCCGGGTCGTGGAACAGGGCGAGACGGGCGGCCTGCCCGGCACGCCGGTGACGACCTACGGCCGTCCGCGGTCCTACCAGGCGCCGCGCAGCGTCCGCTTCACCCTCCGCTACAGCTTCTAGGCTGGGGCGAAGGGGCGGGAGGGCCGCCAATCCCCGAAGTCGGCCCTCCCGCGCATTTTCGGCGGTGCGACGAGCGCCGCCGAAAGCGCGACGAATGCGACTCCTGGGGCTCCGCGCGGCCGTGCTAGGCTGGCGCGGGGCCTTCGAGGATGCACGACGTGACGGACAGAGGAGGGGCGCGGACCGCGCGGCAGGCGGCGCTGCTCTGCGTCGGGCTCTGGCTGGTGGCCGAAGTCTTCTACCTGGCCCCGTTCCTTTCCATCGGGCGGCTCGAGCCGCGCCTGGTCGGCTACTTCAGCGTCTGCGGCCTCGTGGGCATGGCGTTCTGCTGGGGGATCTTCCTGGCGCTGCGGGCGGGCCAGCGGCTGCCTCGCCGACGCCGCCTCGCCACAGGCGCCGGCGTGACGCTGGCCGCGCTCGGCGTCCACACCGTGTTCGATTCCTGGCTCTACGATGCGCTGATGCATCCGGCCGCCGTGCTCGGCCGGCGCGACCCGGCGGGCGTCTTCGAGATGCTGCTGCTCACCAACCTGACGGCGCTCGCCTCGGTTTATGCGATCTTCGCCACCGGCGTGGCGCTGGCCCTGTCCGACGAGGCCCTGCGGGAGCGTGAGCGCAGCCTGGCCGACGCCCGGGCCGCGGCCCAGGAGGCCCAGCTCGCCGCCCTGCGCTTCCAGATCAACCCGCATTTCCTGTTCAACGCGCTGAACGCCGTGACCTCGCTCGTGGGCGCGGGCCGCAACGCCGAGGCGCAAGGGGTGGTGGGCCGGCTCTCCAGCTTCTTCCGCGCCTCGCTGAGCGCCCCGCCCGGCGCCGTCCTGCCCCTCGAGGAGGAGCTGGACGTGATCGGCTCGTACCTGCAGATCGAGGCCACGCGCTTTGGGCCGCGGCTGGCCGTGGAGATCGACGCTCCGTCCGAGCTGATGGGCGCGATGATCCCCCACTTCCTGCTCCAGCCCCTGGTCGAGAACGCGGTCAAGCACGGGGTCGCCGCCTCGCGTCGGCCGGTGACCGTCCGCGTCGCCGCCCGGCAGGAGGGCGCGGACCTGGTGCTCAGCGTCCAGGACGACGGGGCGGACGCCGGTCCGCCCGCGCCAGGGACCGGGAAGGGCGCCGGGACGGGGGTCGGCCTGGCCAATGTGCGCGCCCGGCTGGCGGCGCTGTACGGCGCGGCCGGCCGCCTGACGGCGCGACCGCTCTCGCCGGGCTTCGAGGTCGAGATCCGGATGCCGCTGGCGTTCGCCGAGACGGCCCGCCGCGCCGCCTGACGGACGTTCGGGGGACCGCCTTCCCCCGCGTCGCCGGTTGACGGCCCGGCCCGGGCCTGCGACGAGCGCCGCCGTGCCCGCCGACAGTCTCCACGCGCCCGTCCATCGTCCGCTGCTGGGCATCGTGCTGCGGGTCTCGGCCATGGTCTGCATGGCCCTGCTGTCGGCGCTGGTGAAGTGGTGCGGGGACCGGGGCGTGCCGGTTTTCGAGATCATCTTCTTCCGCAACGCCTTCGCCTTCGTCCCGCTCGGCCTCTACATCTGGCGCACCACCGGCTTCGAGGTGGTTCGGACGAAGCGTCCCCTGGGCCACCTGCTGCGCTCGGTCGTGGGGCTGTCGGGCATGGTGTGCGGCTTCTCGGCGGTCCAATACCTGCCGCTCACCGAGGCCACCGCGCTGCAGTTCGCCTCGCCGCTGTTCATGACCGCGCTGTCGGCGCTGCTGCTGGCCGAGCCGGTGGGCAAGCACCGCTGGGGCGCCGTCGTCGTGGGCTTCGTGGGCGTGATGATCATGGCCCGCCCGGTCCCCGGCCACATGAACGTCGCGGGCGTCACCCTGGGCATCCTGAGCGCGCTCGGCGCGGCCGGGGCCATGGTCGCCATCCGCCAGATCGCCGACACGGAGCGTGGTCCGACCATCGTCTTCTACTTCACCCTGGGCGGCACGGTGCTGGGCCTCGCGGGCTCGCTGCTGTTCGGCTGGACGATCCCTGACCTGCGCACCCTGGGCCTCCTGGTGGTGGCGGGCCTGATCGGCGGCGTGGGCCAGCTCTTCCTCACCGAGGCCCTGCGCAACGCCCCCATCGGCGTCGTGGCCCCCTTCGACTACACCCAGCTCGTCTGGGCCGCGCTCCTGGGGCTGGTCATCTGGGGGGAGCTGCCCCATCCGGCGACGATCGTGGGCGCGCTGATCGTGGCCGCCAGCGGCGTCTACATCCTGCACCGTGAGCTGCGCCGATTCCGCTCGCCGTCCTGATCCGGGGCCTGAGTATCGTTTGACAGACCCGCGTTACGGGCGGAGCCTTGGAGGCTCCTAGCGGGAGCTGGTCCCATGCTGAAATACCTCGTCTTTTCCGTCGTGGCGCTCGCGGCCTCCGGCGCGGCCACGGGCGCGGCGGCCCAGTCGGTGACGGTGCTGGGCGGCGGCATGGCCCGCCAGTGCTCGGACGCCGCCCTGGCCGGCGAGTCCGACCGCCGCTTCGAGGAGGACTGCACGATCGCGCTCACGACCGAGGCGTTGTCGCCGCGGGACCGGGCCGGCACCTTCGTCAACCGGGGCGTCTTCAAGCTGCGCCGGGCGGAGTTCGCCGCCGCCACGGCCGACTTCGACAAGGCGGTCTCCATCCAGCCGGAGCTGGGCGAGGCCTACGTCAACCGCGGCGCGGCGGCCGTGGGCGCGCGCCGCTACGCCGAAGGGCTGGCCGACCTCGATCGCGCGCTGGCGCTGGGCGTGCAGGAGCCGGAGAAGGCCTACTACAACCGCGCCCTGGCCCACGAGGGCCTCGACGACATGAAGTCCGCCTACTTCGACTACCAGAAGGCCGTCGAGCTCAGCCCCGAGTGGGACGCCCCCCGGCGCGAACTCGCCCGCTTCACCGTGCAGCGGCGCTAGGAACCACGAAAAGCACGAATTGGGATATGGCCCCTGCCGCCGCGCGAGCGGCGGCGCCCCTTTGAAGGAACCACGGAATACACGGAAGGGCACGGAAAGCGCCGACGCCGTCCGTGTATTCCGTGTCTTCCGTGGTTTGATCCTTGCGGATTGACCGCTGCGCGGTCGTTTGGGGATCGCTCTCCTTTCGTGCTTTTCGTGCCTTTCGTGGTTCCCATGCGGCCTTCCGTCCGGCGCGGGAGCGCCCATATGAGGTCCATGCGCGCCCTGGCCCCGATCCTTGGCCTGGCGCTCGCGACGGCCGGGACCGCCGCGGCCCAGGACCTCAACCAGCTCAACCAGCTGCAGCTGGACGAGCTGCGTCTCCAGCAGCAGATGCAGCAGCAGCGCTCCATCGACCTCCAGAACCAGCTGATGTCCATGGAGGCCCGGCAACGGGCCGAGCAGGCCATCGTCCAGGGGCAGAGGCCGCAGCCGGTCCTGCCGTCCCTGCCCTATCCGGGCGCGCCGCCCGCCAGCGTCGACACCTCGCACCTGCCCAGCATCCCCGACAGCGCGCTCGCCGACTCCAACCGTCGCGTCCAGGAAATCTCCAAGAACCGTCGCTGACGTCGTAGCGTTAGGCCTTCCTGCGAAGCTTTCGAGGAGTTCGCCATGCGCTGGGGCGGCGGCCGGGGTTCCGGCAACATCGAGGACCGCCGGGGCCTGGGACCCGTCGGCGCCGTGGGCGGCCTGGGCGCGGGCGGGGTGATCCTGGCGCTCATCGGCTATTTCGTCTTCGGCATCGATCCGTCCACGACCATGAGCGTCGTGGGCCAGGGCCAGCCGGTCGAGCAGCAGGAAGGCGTCCGGGGCCAGCCGGCGGACGAGGCCGGCCGCTTCGTGGACGTGGTCGCGACCAACGTCGACGACGTCTGGAAGACGCAGATGGAGGGCTATCGCCCGCCGGACGCCGTGGTGCTGTACGACCGCGCCACCGGGACGGGGTGCGGGCTCGGCCAGGCGGCCATGGGGCCGTTCTACTGCCCGGCCGACCGCAAGGTCTATCTGGACCTGACCTTCTGGAACGAACTGGAGGGGCGGTTCGGCGCCTCGGGCGAGGCGGCGCGGGCCTATGTCATCGCCCACGAGATCGGCCACCACGTGCAGAACCTGACGGGCGCCTCGGACCAGGCCCGCCGGCTGGGGGCGCAGGGCGCGCAGAGCGGCTCGGTGCGCCTGGAGCTCCAGGCCGACTGCTACGCCGGCGTCTGGGCGGCCCATGCGGCCGAGGTCTCAGGCGGGCAGGTGGCGCTGGACCCCAAGGACGTCGAGGACGGGTTGCGGGCCGCGGCGGCGGTCGGCGACGACACCCTGCAGCGCCAGGCCCAGGGCCGCGTCATGCCCGACGCCTTCACCCACGGCTCATCCGAGCAGAGGACGCGCTGGTTCCGGCGGGGCGTGGAGGCGGGCGATCCGGCGGCCTGCGACACCTTCGCGGCGCGGACGCTGTAGCCTTCCGGTCAGACCGTCCTGGGGCGTCCCGGTTGTCCCAGCTCGCAGTCCAGGGCGGCGCGGTCCCAGCCGCCGGCGTCGGCGGCCGCGCCATAGGTCGAGGCGAGGAACGCCAGCAGGGCGGCCTCGGGATCGGCGGCCGTCCGCACGTCCTCGTAGGGCAGGACGAACTCCTTCAGGCCCGGGTCGTAACGGGCGGCCTCGGGCGCGACGCGGGCGGCGGAGAAGCCCGGCGGCTCGGGATAGGCGTAGGAATAGAACATCGGGCCTCGAAGCCGGGCCCGCCCGGCCAGAAACCCGCGCTGCTCACCTCGTGCGAATAGGCCTCGCGCGTCACCGCGTCCGGCAGGTTCGGCACGCCGCCGGGATGGGGCGGCGCGGGCCGGCCCGAGAAGCGGGTGACGGCCAGGTCGAAGCTGCCCCAGAAGAAGTGGACCGGGCTCGCCTTGCCGAGGAAGCCGGTGCGGAAGGTCCTGAACACCCGGTCGGCCCGCAGCAGGACGTCGAAGAACCGCCGGGCCTGGGCGGCGTCGTAGGCGCGGGGCGCGCGGTCCTCGTGGAAGGGGATCGCCTCGGGCAGTTCGTTGGGGACGCCATGGATGCGCACCGGCGTCCTGAGCGCGGCCAGCGCCTCCATCACCCGGCCGTGGAACTCGGCCACCGACATGGGCTCCAGGCGCAGGGCCGTCGCCGGGCCGTCGGTCCGCAGCCGCAGCGCCTGGTCGATGAAGTCGAACTCGATGTCCAGCGTCCGCTCGCCCGCCGGGATCGGTCCCGTCGTCAGGCCGCGCGCGGTCACGTAGAGGGGCGTCTGCCACGAATGGTTCAGCCACGGGCTCTGGGCCAGCCGCACCTTGCCCACGACCTGGGTCCAGAGATGGAGGGTGCGGCAGGTGTCGCGCCATTCGCCGTACGGCAGGGCGGGCCACGTCTCGGCGTGCGCGGGCTCGGTCATGGCGAAGGCTCCGAGCCGGAAGCCTAGGACGCCCCAGACCGGAGGTCCATGGCATCCGGTCCGCGCGAAGCCAGGCCCCGTCTGCGGGAGGGTCTCGGAGCGCAGGCCTCGTCGCTTGCGCGGCGATGCCGCCCACATCAAGATCGGCGTTTTCCGAAGGGGGGGAAGATGGGCATTTCTCTGCGAGTGAGTGCGCCGGTGTTCGTCGCGGGCGCCGCGTTCGGTCTTGCGCTTGGCGCGGGCGCGGCCTCCGCCGCGGCTTTGTGGTGTGACGCCAATACGATCGATATCGACCAGTATGGATTGGTCGGGATCAGGCCTGGGCAGCAGACCATGGTCTATTGCGCGACGGCGGCCGGCGATCCCCGAGGGATTGCCGTCGCCGTGGCTGTGGGGCCGTCCTCAGGGATGCAGTTTCCCACGGGCTCGGCGACGGTGACCAAGGTGAGCTGCCCGTCCTGATGCGCATGGCCGCCCGGCCCGCCGGGTCTTCAGACGGGCTCCGGGCGATCGGCGGGGCAGGAGCCTACGCGCCCACCTGCGGGATGGTCTCGTAGCCCAGGCAGACGGCCACGCAGCGCCGGGCCAGGAGGTCGGCGGGGTCGACCAGCTCGACCTTCACGTCCTGGGGCTCCAGCACCAGCGGCACCTCGGTGCAGCCGGCGATCAGCACCTCGGCGCCGCCCTTCACCAGCTCGGCCGCGTAGGCCTTCATCTGGCGCTTCGTCTCGGGGCCCAGGTCGCCGCCCTTGATGGCGTAGAGGGTCTCCATGAACGCCTCCTGGCGTTCGGGCGGCAGGGCGACCATGCCCATGCCCCGGGCGGCCAGGTATTCACGGTAGAGCTTGAGGGCGCCCTTGGTGCCCAGCACGCCCGCGCGGATCGCGCCGCTCTCGGCGGCGGCCTCGGCGCCCAGGTCGATCATGTCGATCAGCGGCAGGCCCGAGGCCCGCTGGATCAGGTCGGCGTGGGCGTGGGCGGTGTTGCACGGCATGGCCAGCAGCTCGGCGCCCGCGCCGCGCAGGGCGCCCGCCATCTCGGCCAGCACGTGGCCGGTGTCGGAGCCCGGGACGTTGCGGTCCGGCGCCTTGGGATTGATGTCGGCGATGACCCGGATGTGGTCCTGGTCCTTCTCGGCCGGCGTGTAGGCGAGGATCTTCGCGAGGAAGTCGAGCGTCGCCGCCGGGCCCATGCCGCCCAGGACGCCCAGAGTGAGGCTTTCGCTCTCCTCGCTCATCAGAGCTTGCCGTCCAGCTCGCCCTGGTAGCCGAACAGGCCCTGGGCGCCGCCGGTGTGCAGGAAGACCACGGTCTCGCCGTCGAATTCGCCGGCCCGCGACAGGGCGATCAGCCCCTTCATCGCCTTGCCCGTATAGACCGGGTCGAGGAGGATCGCGTCGGTCCGGGCGATCAGCTTCAGCGCATCGATCACGCCCTGGTCGATCAGGCCGTATCCTTCGCCGACGTAATCGCAGTCGGCGACGACCATCTCGCGGCTCACGCGATCCTCGTGGCCCAGCAGGGCGGCGGTCCCCTGGGCGAGCTTGAAGACGTTGGCCTCCTGCACGTCCTTGGGCGCGCGGACGCCGATGCCCAGCACCGGGATGTCGGCGCCCATCACCGCCAGGCCCGCCACCAGGCCCGCGTGGGTGCCGGCGCTGCCGGTGGCGGTGACGATGCGGTCGATCTCCAGTCCCAGTTCGTTGGCCTGGGCCACCAGCTCCATGGCGCATTCGGCGTAGCCCAGGGCGCCGATGACGTTCGAGCCGCCGCCGGGGATCACATACGGCCGGCCGCCGGCCTCGGCGACCTCCTCCGCCACCTCGGCCAGGGCGGCGTTCATGTCGGTCCCGCCGGGGACGTGGCGGATCCTGGCGCCCAGCAGCTCGTCCAGCAGGACGTTGCCCGAGCGATTGTAGTCGTGGGCCTCAGAGCCCGTGCGGTGCTCCAGGATCACCTCGCACTTCAGGCCGAAGCGGGCGGCGGCGGCGGCCGTCTGGCGCACGTGGTTGGACTGCACCGCGCCTTGCGTCACCAGGGTGTCGGCGTCGTTGGCCAGCGCGTCCCCCAGCAGGAACTCGAGCTTGCGGGTCTTGTTGCCGCCGCCGGCCAGGCCCGTGCAGTCGTCGCGCTTGATCCACAGCGTGGGCCCGCCGCCGTCTGGCGTGACGAGCGCCTCGGTCAGGCCGGGCAGGGGCTCCAGCGGCGTGGGCAGGTGGGCGAAGCGGACGGGATTGTAGCGGGCGAAATGCATGCCCCGCCCCTAGACCCTTCCCGTCAGGGCCGCAACTTCGGCGGCAGGGCGGCGACCTGGGCCGGGGTGAGGCGGACGATGGACTCCACGATGCACGGCGTCTCGAACCCGCCGCTCGTGCCCTTGGAGATCGCCACGTCCATGTCGATGGGCGCGCAGATCAGCGACGAACCCGGCGGCTGGCGGGTGACCAGGAAGTCCGAGGGGAAGGCGCCGGCCAGGCACGCGCCGCTCATACCGACGCGATAGACGTCGCGGTTGCGCACGCTCAGGAACAGCGTGCGGCTGTCGCCGATAGTGTGGTTGCGGATGTCGGCCGAGCGGAAGCAGTCGGCCGAGGCCAGCCGCGTCCCCGGCGGCGGGGCCGGGGGAAGGACGCCGGCCATCTCGCCGGGCGCCGGCTGCGCGGCGCAGGCGGCGAGGGAAAGGGCCAGGGCGGCGGCGAGCGAGGCGGTCGCGAGTTTCATCGGCGTTCCTCCGTGTGGCCTCGATCCTACGCCCGCTACCAGGCGTTCTCCACCTTCTCGGCGAAGCCCAGCAGGTCCTTGAAGGCCACCTTCCGGCCGTCGTCGAGGATCGCCGTCCCCGAGAAGCGGCCGAACACCTGGTGGGTGATCGAGCGGATGACCTTCAGGTCGGTGGTCTCGGCCCGGTCCATGATCGGCTCGAAGGTCATCTCCAGGCGCCCGTCGTTGCTGGAGAAGCGCCAGGGCGCGGCGTCGTAGGTCCCTGCCGCGCTCGCCGGCGGCAGGTGGAAGGTCACCTGGTCGAGCTTGTGAGCCACGCCCTCGTGGAAGACCATGTTCTCGGAGGCGGCCGAGGTGTCCCCGAAGCCGTAGCCGATGTTGAAGCCGAACGGCTTGCCCTCGACGAGGCCCGAGGCCGAACCCCAGTACCAGGTGTTGCGGTAGGTCCAGACGCCCCGGCCCCAGTCCAGCACCGCGAAGGCGCGGTCGGGCTGGAAGGCGTAGGTCTCGCCGCCCAGGACGACCTCGCCGCTGGCCGCCATGCAGTTGATCTTCTGGTTGTAGTAGAAGGCCTTGGGCGCGTCCCGCCAGGGCGTGGCGATCATCATCCGGTCCATCGGCGGCTGGGCCAGGTCGATCACGCCGCTGAGGCCCTTGCCCTTGGCGAAGCCCGGGCAGTCGATGGTCAGCCGGCGCCCGCCCGGCGTGTGGCGGAAGGCGAGCTTGAGCTTGGGATGGTCCTGGACGATGTCGCCGGCATCGGCGCTCCCGGGCATTCGCATCCGCCCCAGCGGGAAGGGCGTGATGACGCTCTCGACCGTGACCGACGGCGTGCGGAAGTCCAGCCAGACGACCGACAGGAACCCCATGTAGCCGTTGTCGGCCACCACCGCGGACAGGCCGTAGTCGCCGGCCAGGACGCAGTAGTAGTCCCACTCCTTGATCCGGAGCGGCGAGGCGGCGATGGCGGCGCGGTCGTAGCGGCGCGCTTCCTTCCGCGCCCAGCCCGCCTCGGCCAACCGGCCCCGGCGGTCCAGCAGGTCCCCCGACCCAAGTTCGATCTGCGGCATTCCATCCTCCCCTCGTCTTTGCGGCCATCAAACCAAGCTCCGCCGTCCAGGTCGATGGATTCGGTATCGTCGGCATTCGGGCCTTCCCCCGCGGCGCCTTCCGGCGTAGCGTCCGGCCAATCCTCGGGGGGCCGCGCGCAAGCGGCTGAGAGGTGGGTGAGCCCACGACCCGTCGAACCTGATCCGGGTCATGCCGGCGAAGGGAAGGGCCAGCTTGAAGACCCCGTCCTGACGCCCGTGATCCGTCCTGTTACGGAGCCGCGCCGATGAACAAGCCCGCCGGAACCCTGGAGCCCGCCGCCATCCCGACCGGCGAGCGCCCCGGATCGAAGAAGGTCCATGAGCCCGGCAGGCTCTGGCCGGACATCCGCGTGCCGTTCCGCGAGGTGGCGGTGCATCCGTCGGCGAACGAGCCGGCGCTGACGCTGTACGATCCGTCAGGGCCCTACACGGACCCGGCGGTGCGCATCGACATCGAGAAGGGCCTGCCGAAGACCCGCGAGCCGTGGGTGGTTTCCCGGGGCGACGTCGAGATCGTCCAGAACCCCCGCCAGGTGAAGCCCGAGGACAACGGCTTCGCGAAAGGGGAGCACCTGGCCCCCGAGTTCACCGCCCCGCGCCGCGTCTACCGCGCCAAGGCCGGCGGGAACGTCACGCAACTGGAATACGCCCGGCGGGGGATCATCACGCCCGAGATGGAATACGTGGCCATCCGCGAGAACCTGCGGCGGCGCGAGGCCGACGCCTTCATCCGCGACGGCGAGGACTTCGGCGCGGCGATCCCGGACTTCGTGACCCCCGAGTTCGTGCGCGACGAGATCGCCCGGGGCCGCGCCATCATCCCGGCCAACATCAACCACACCGAGCTCGAGCCGATGATCATCGGCCGGAACTTCCTGGTGAAGATCAACGCCAACATCGGCAACTCGGCCGTCCTCAGCCACGTCTCCGACGAGGTGGACAAGATGGTGTGGGCCATCCGCTGCGGCGCCGACACGGTGATGGACCTCTCCACCGGCCGCAACATCCACAACATCCGCGACTGGATCGTCCGCAACAGCCCCGTCCCGATCGGCACGGTGCCGATCTACCAGGCCCTGGAGAAGGTGGGCGGCGTGGCCGAGGACCTCACCTGGGAGGTCTTCCGCGACACCCTGATCGAACAGGCCGAGCAGGGCGTGGACTACTTCACCATCCACGCCGGCGTGCGGCTGGCCTATGTGCCGCTCACCGCCAGCCGGGTCACCGGGATCGTCTCGCGCGGCGGCTCGATCATGGCCAAGTGGTGCCTGGCCCACCACCGCGAGAATTTCCTCTACGAGCACTTCGAGGACATCTGCGAGATCATGAAGGCGTACGACGTCTCGTTCTCGCTGGGCGACGGCCTGCGCCCCGGCTCCATCGCCGACGCCAACGACGCGGCCCAGTTCGGCGAGCTGGAGACCCTGGGCGAGCTCACCCAGGTCGCCTGGAAGCACAATGTGCAGGTGATGATCGAGGGCCCGGGCCACGTGCCGATGCACAAGATCAAGGCCAACATGGACAAGCAGCTCGCCGTCTGCGGCGAGGCGCCGTTCTACACCCTGGGCCCGCTGACGACGGACGTGGCGCCGGGCTACGACCACATCACCTCGGCCATCGGGGCGGCGATGATCGGCTGGTTCGGGACCGCCATGCTCTGCTACGTCACGCCCAAGGAGCACCTGGGCCTTCCGAACCGCGAGGACGTGAAGGTCGGGGTCATGACCTACAAGCTCGCCGCCCACGCCGCCGACCTCGCCAAGGGTCACCCGGCCGCGCGGATGTGGGACGACGCCATCAGCCGCGCCCGCTTCGAGTTCCGCTGGGAGGACCAGTTCAACCTGGGGATCGATCCCGAGACGGCGCGCGAGTACCACGACGAGAGCCTGCCGAAGGAGGCGTTCAAGACCGCCCACTTCTGCTCCATGTGCGGCCCGAAGTTCTGCTCGATGAAGATCAGCCAGGACATCCGCGACGCCGCGAGAGGCCAGAACGACGTGCGGACCGGCATGGACGAGATGTCGAGGAAGTTCCGCGAGAGCGGCGGCGAGATCCTCGTGCCGCTGACGCCGGCGGAATAGGGCCTAGGCTGCGGTGGGCTTCACCCACCGCAGCGCCGCCGCGGCGCTGTCGGCGGGGCTGGTGTTGAAGGCGATGGGCGTTCCCGGCGCGTGCCGGTGGACGGCGTTCAGCACCTTCTCGAACAGCAGGAGCTTGGACGGGGGCAGGCGGATGCCGCCTCCGATCACCACGCAGTCGTAGGTCCGCCCGGACAGGTGGGCGGCCACCGTCGCCTCGGCCGTCTCGCCGGCGTCGGTGAGGCAGACCTCGGAGTCCAGGCCCGCCTCGGCGAGCAGCTTCCGCGCCTGCGCCAGGCCCGCGCGGACCTTGTCGGCGGTCATGCCGGGGATCAGGGCGGGATCGGCGAAGTCCACCGTGTCCGGGTCCTGGCCGACGATCAGCACCGTGCGCGTCATGGAAACCTCCCGCGTGAGAGCGCAAGCTTAGGCGGAACGCCGTGACGTGGGAATGACGCGCCCTACTTCGGCGGCGCGCAGGCGATGCAGGTGACCTCCCAGTCCCAGGTGTTGGCCAGCGCGCCCTTGTTGGCCGGCTCGATCTTCACCACGCCGTCGTTGACGCTGTCCACGGCCATCACGCCGTCGGGCAGGGTGGCGAAGCCCACCTCGTAGCGGCGTCCGGCGATCACGAAGGCTTGGAAGCCCTTGCTGGGCTTGTTGAAGCAGTCCCCCAGGCCCTCGATCTTGAACTGGAAGGGGATGGCGGCGTTCGGCGCGACGGTCGTGGAGTCCACGCCGCCGCCCAGGCACTGGCGCCCGCCGGCTAGGGTCTCGGTCCACAGCGGCTGGTTGGTCTGGTTGATGATCCGACCGCTCGCCGTCGAGAGCGTGACGGACCCCAGTCTGGCCTGGCCCGGGCCCTGGGCCTGGGCCTGGACGGCGCCGGCCGTCAGCAGGAGGATGGCGGCGAGGACGGCGGCTCTGTTCATGTCGAGCTCCATTGGGGGCGGATTCAAGGCTTGGGACAGCCGGCGGCCGGGCAGTCGATGGTCCATTTCCAGCCAAGCCGCTTGACCGTCTCCAACGGGCCGGTGACGGACGTGCCGATGGTGGAGTCCACGTCGGCGTCGAAGCCGGCGACCGAGACGCTCAGCGCGGGCGACCCGCCGGTTCCGCCGCTGAATTTCGGATCGCCGGCGCCGTCGAGGGCGAAGCCGAAGCCCACATTGGTGCGGACCTCGGGGCCCGCGACCGACGGGACGAACACCTGCTGGCCCCGCATCGGCAGGCAGGTCATCCACATCGTCACATAGACCACGCCGTTGGCCGGCACGCTGGTCCCCGGCAGGCCGCGCAGGCACGCAGAGCCGCCGCCCTGGGTGTCGGTGTAGACGGGCACGGGCATGTTGTTCTGGATGACGAGCTGGATCGGCACATCGTCCGCCAGGGCCGGAGTGGCCAGTGCGGCTGCGCCGAGCGCGGCGAGAACCAGGGAACGCGTAGGCTTCATGGTCGGGGTCCTCTCGGAAGGTCTGCGAGGAACAGCGCCGGCCCGGCGCAGGCTAAGCTTCACGCAACAGGGACAGTGTCAGTTCGCGGTGCAGCCGCCCGGCGGGCAGTCGATGGTCCAGACGATCCCGACATGGCCCTTCGTGCGCTGCACGAGCTGCGAGGACACGCGGATCAGCTCGTTTCCGGCCCCGGCCGGGATGTACCCTTGGGTCTCCTGGGTCGGGATGAAGAAGGTCATCCCCAGCCGCTTCTCGGGGCCGTGGTAGGCCGGGACGAAGACCTGCAGGCCGCCCGCCGCGGTGCAGTTGCCGACCATCTGGAAGGTCTGGGAGCCCCCCGCGGGGATAGTGGTCGGGGTCACGACGGGGGTCAGGCAGTTCACGCTGCCGGCCTCGGTGTCGGTGTAGACCGGATAGCGGCTCTTGTTGTTGATCGTCACGACCGCCGTCACCGGATCGGTCTGGAAGGCCATCACGCCGTCCTGGGTCTGGGCGGCGGCGGGGACGGTGAGGGCTGCGGCCAGCCCCATCGCCATTATCGCTGCTCTCGGATTCATCGGTCTCTCTCCCTGGCGGGCGGCGTCTCGCCCGGCGTCGGAGGGGTGTATAGCGCAGCTTGAGGTTACATACAAACAGTTTGTTTGTTAAGCATCAGGGCGCCTTCACGACCCGCCCGGCCTTCATGACGCCCGTCACATGCGTCAGCGTCGTGACGTCGGTCAGCGGGTCGCCCTCGACGGCGATCAGGTCGGCGTGGAAGCCGGGCGCGGCCTGGCCGAGGTCGCGGTCCATCCGGAGCGCCGCGGCCGCCTCGGTGGTGGCCGAGCGGAGGGCCTGGGCCGGCGTCATGCCGTAGCGGACCATGTAGGCGAACTGGCGGGCGCCCAGGCCGTAGGGATAGACGGCGGCGTCCGTGCCGAAGGTGAGGCGCACGCCCGCCTTCACCGCCTTGCGGAAGCCCTCGCGCTGCAGGTCGGTGGTCTCGCGGTTCTTGCGCAGGTACTCGGCCGGCCAGCCCTCGCGGGTCCCGACCTCCTCGATCCAGTCGCCGTTGTAGATGTCCATGTCGAGGAAGACGCCGCGCGCCTTGGCCAGCGCGATCCCCTCGTCGTCGATCAGGCTGGCGTGCTCGATGGTCCGCGCCCCGGCCCGGATCGCGGCCTTGACGCCGGCCGCGCCATGGGCGTGGACGATGCAGTAGGCGCCCCGCGCGGCGGCCTCGTCGCAGGCGGCCTTCATCTCGGCCTCGGTCAGCTCCAGGGCGCCGGGCTCGCTGCCCAGGGCCAGGACCGCGCCGGTGCCGATGATCTTGATGAAGTCGGCCCGCTGCTGGAGGAGGTAACGCACCCGGTCGCGGGCCTCGACGGGATCGCGCACCTCGCCCAGCCGGAAGTCGCGGGGGATCTCCACGTCGGGCGCCGCGCCGGTCACCGCCCCGCCGCCGCCCGGCGCGGTGATGTAGGCGCCGGCCACGACCATGCGCGGGCCCTCGACCCAGCCCTTGGCGATGGCGTCCCGCAGGGCCACGTCGCTCAGGCCCCGGTAGACGCCCACGTCACGGATGGTGGTGAAGCCCGCGTGCAGCAGGGTGCGGGCGGCCTCGGCGCCCTTCAGCACGGTCTCGGCGGCGGAATGCTTGAGCGGCTCGGCCGGATCGTTCGTCTGGCCGAAGCCGTCGGCGGCGTGGGTGTGCAGGTCGATGAGGCCGGGCAGGACGGTGTAGCGCGACCAGTCCACCACGGCCCCGCCGGCCGGCGGGGGGCTCCAGGGCGCGACCTCGGCGATCCTGCCGTCCACGATCTTCACCCGGCGATCGGCAAGGGCCGCGCCGCGCTCGACGTCGATCAGCCGCCCGGCGCGCAGATAGACCGTCTCGGCCCGCGCCGCGCCCGCCGCGGCGGCAAGCGCGACGACGCCCAGCACCATGTTCCGGATGATCTGCATACGCCCCGCCCCCGTCTTCGGAGCCGAGGCTGTCGGATCGGCGGTCTCCCGGCAAGCGGCCCGTCCGCTCGAAACCGCAGAAGACGCAGAAGACGCAGAAATGACACCGTCCATCAGGCCGCGAAGCGGCGCCGCTGGCCAGCGCTGGCTCGCAGGGATGACAGCCGACTTCTGCGATCTTCCGCGTTTTCTGCGGTTTGCCTGATGACGGCTTCGCCGGCCCAGCCTCAGTCGCGGGTCTTGGCTTCGGCCTTCTGGGGAACGGGCCAGATGCGGACGGCGACGGCCACCGTCACCGAGCCCAGGACGGCGGCGGCGGCCCCGGCCCACTGCACGAGGGTCATGCCGAGCGCCGCGTAGTGACCGGCGGTCGCGCCCGAGAGCAGCACCAGGCCCGCCGAGGCCCACTCGGCCAGGAGCTTCTTGGTGATCTGTTCGGGCATGGCGGCTCCCCCGGCGTGTCGGCATCGCGATGGTCGGATGAGTCCGCTCATGCCAAAAGCGCCGCCGCCGCGCGATGCGCCTTGGCGCCGCATCGACCTTCGCAGGACGGTCACGAAGCCTGCAAACCCCTGTCACCGAACACCGTCATCTCGCCCCCCGCATCGATCAAGCCATTGGCGGCCTTGTTGGGAGAGACCGGCATGTGGGCGGATGTTCCGGCGGAGCCGGCGGCGGCCGTGGAGAGCCGCGAGATATCGGTCCTCACCTATAACGTCCGGGGGCTGCCGTGGCCGGTGGCGACGGGTCGCGCCCAGGCGCTCAGGGCCATCGGCGAGCAACTCGCCGAACTCCGCCGCCAGGGCCGCCAGCCCGACGTGGTGCTGATCCAGGAGGGGTTCCGGGGCGAGGTGGCCGACCTGGTGCGCGCCTCGGGCTACCGGCACTGGGTGCAGGGCCCGTCGCGGACCCTCAAGGGCGGGGCGCGGCTGCCGGTGCTGGGCGGCGGCCTGCACGTGCTGAGCGACGCCCCCATCGCCGACGTGGAGCGGATGGCCTACGGCGCCTGCGCCGGCTTCGACTGCTTCGCCAACAAGGGCGCCATGCGGGTGACGCTGAGGCTGGACGGCGTTCCCTTCGCGGTGGACGTGGTCAACACCCACATGAACTCGCGCCGCGCGGCCCGCGCGCCCCTGTCGCGCACGCTCTGGGCCCACAACGTGCAGACCGAGGAGCTCTACGGCTTCGTCCGCGCCGGCCTCTCGGACCGCCCGGTGCTGATCGGCGGCGACTTCAACGTCAAGAACGCGCCCGACCGCTACGCCTTCCGGGCCGAGGCTCGGCCCTACACCGTGGTCAGCGAATACTGCCGGCGCGCCGACGGGGGCTGCGGCGCCGAGAGCCCCTCGGCCCGGAGCGCCACGCCGTGGCTGAAGTCCCAGGACCTCCAGGCCTTCACCGCGCCCCGGCCTTTCACGGTCACGCCGGTCGAGGATCGGACGCTGTTCGACGGCGCCGCGGCGCTGTCGGACCACCCAGGCTACCTCGTCCGCTACCGCCTGACGTGGAGCCCGACCGAGCTGGCCGCCCGGGCGCGGCCCACGACCCTGGCGGCGGCGCCCTGAGCTCAGCCGCCCGCTCGGGCTCTGCGCTCGGTGACCGACAGGCCGCCCATGCCCCAGTTGTCGGTGTCCACCTCGTCGATCACCACGACGGTGGTCGCGGGGTTCTTGTCCAGCACCTCGACCAGCAGGTCGGTGACGCCCTTGATCAGCGCCGCCTTCTGTTCGGCCGTGGCCCCCTCGCGGGTGATCTTGATGTTCACGTAGGGCATTTGGGGGGTCTCCGGAGCGTGGTTGGGCGTCTAGCTAGGCGCTCGTGGCCGTCCCGCAAACCTCCAATGCGCCGCCACCCCGCCCCCGACCTTCCGCGACTCTGCGGAGGCCGCTAGAGCACGCCCATGACCTATACCCTCTTCTACGCCCCCGGCGCGGCCAGCCTGTGCGTTCACTGGATGCTGCTCGAACTGGGCGTTCCCTTCGAGACCCAGCGCGTGGACCTCGACGCCGGCGAGCAGCGCTCGGAGACCTATCTGAAGCTCAACCCGCAGGGCCGCGTGCCGACGCTGGTGATCGACGGCGCGCCGGTCCGCGAGTCGGCGGCGCTGCTCATGCTGCTGGCGGAGCGCCATTCCGAGGCCGGCTTCGCGCCGGCGCCGGGCGATCCCCGCCGGGCCCGCTGGATGGAGTGGATGGTGTGGTTCGCCAACGGCCTGCTGCCGCCCATGCGCGACTGGTTCTACGCCGAGAAGGACGGCGATCCGGCCGGCGCCGAGGCCGTTCGCGGCCTGGCCCGGCGGCGCATCGAGGAGGCGCTCTCCCGCCTCGACGCCGAGCTCTCCGACGGCCGGCCCTACCTGCTGGGCGAGACGATCACCACGGCCGACATCCTGGCGCTGATGCTGATGCGCTGGTCGCGCAACATGCCGAAGCCGGCGACGGCCTTCCCGAACCTCGCGCCCTACATCCAGCGCCTGCGGGCGCGGCCGGCCTTCATCGAGGCCTGCCGGCGCGAGGGGCTGACGGAGTGGCTGAACGCCTAGGCGCTCAGGTCTTCCGGAACACCAGCATGAGGTTGTTGGCCGGCATGGCGACCCGCTCGGCCAGCTCGAGGCCGTGTGTTTCGGCCAGCGCCGCGACGTCCTCCAGCCGGCGCAGGCCCCAGGCGGGGTTGCGCCGCTTGAGGTCGGCGTCGAAGGCGAGGTTGCTGGGGGCGGTTTCGACGCCGTCCTCCAGGTAGGGGCCGTAGAGCGCCAGCACGCCGTCCGGGGGCAGCACCCGGCCGGCGCCCTTCATCAGGCCCAGGGTCGCCGTCCAGGGCGAGATGTGGACCATGTTGATGGAGACGATGGCGTCGGCGCGCTCGACCGGCCAGCTCTCCGGGGCCGAGGCGTCGAGGACGAGCGGCGGGCGCAGGTTCGCCAGGCCCGCGTGCGCCCGCCAGGCGGCGATGCTCTCCAGCGCGCCTTCGTCGAGGTCGGTCGGCTGCCAGGTCAGGCCGGGCAGGGCGGCGGCGTTGAAGACGGCGTGCTCGCCGGCGCCCGAGGCGATCTCCAGCACCAGGCCGCGCTCGGGCAGCCAGCGCTTCAGGACCTCAAGGATCGGCTCTCGGTTGCGCGCCGTGGAGGGCGCCGTGCGCGCCCCGGGCGGAGGACTGTCGGTCATGCGGAGGCTTCCTCCCGTTCTGCGATCCTTCGGAAGGTGGCGAGGGCCTGCCCGGTGACCTGGTCCATGTTGTAGTAGCGGTAGGCGCCGAGGCGTCCGACGAAGTGGACGTCGGGGGTGGCGAGGGCGAGGGCCTCGTACTGCTTGTAGAGCGCCTGGTTCTCGGGCCTGGGGACGGGGTAGTAGGGGTCGCCCTCGGCGCTGGGGAACTCGTAGGTGATGGTGGTGCGCGGGCAGGCCTGGCCGGTCATGTGCTTGTACTCGCTGACCCGGGTGTAGGGGGTGGCCTCGTCGGGGTGGTTGATGACGGCCACGGGCTGGGCCCATTCCTGGTCCAGGGTCTCGTGGCGGAACTTCAGGCTGC